>WLWI01001130.1_pt1 | contig 23387 bp, 24 predicted proteins | sample 6701501 | NCBI WGS metagenome assembly WLWI01 (sample SAMN12718690, study PRJNA515312) | sponge metagenome | isolation source: marine sponge | host: Mycale hentscheli | place: New Zealand: South Island, Marlborough, Capsize Point | collected 2014-11-01 | reverse complement strand
CTGTGCCGTTTCGATATAGGTAACTTTCTCGGCTTCACTCAGTCCCATGGGCGATTCTCCTGGTTGGGGGAACCCAAGATAACCCAACCGCCCCTATGGAACGACTTTTTTATTGGAAACGCCTTAGGCTATTGATTTCTTTATATTTGGGTATATATTTTTGGTATATACCAAAACAAAGGAAATTCAATGGAACCTAAAGTTGCCAAAATCTTTATGAATGGTCGCAGCCAAGCCGTGCGTCTGCCCAAAGAATTCCGCTTCGCTACAGCCGAAGTGCTCATCCGCAAAGAAGGCGATGAGATCATCCTCTCGCCGCGGCCCACTTCCTGGGAGGCCTTCTTCAAAGATACCCCACAGCCCTCCCAGGATTTTATGGCCACGCGCCCCGATCTGCCGCCGCAAGTCCGAGAGGATCTCTTTTGATGTACATGCTGGATACCAATATCTGCATTTATGTGATTAAACAGCGGCCTCCCAGCATTCTCGAGAAGTTCAATACAGTGCCCACCGATTCTCTCTGCATCTCTATCATTAGCATTGCTGAATTGCAGTACGGCGTTGAGCGGTCTCGGTCCAAAAAACTTAACCAGTCCGTCCTGACCGACTTTATTGCTCGTCTGACCGTGCATCCCTGGAATATGGCCGCCGCCCGCCAATACGGCCAACTCCGCACCGACCTCGAACAAAAAGGCCCGCCAATCGGCAATATGGATCTGCTTATTGCCGCGCATGCTCTGAGCCGCGGGGACACGCTGGTGAGCAATAATCTGCGGGAATTCGAACGGGTCGAAAACCTGGACTGTGAAAACTGGGTATAATCTGGAGCCTCTGGTAGGGGCCGATGACCCCTGTCCCTAGTCAGTGCTCGATCGCCTCTGAACACCATGAAAATCAAAAACGCCCAGCGCATCGCCCTCAATATCCCCTTCGTCAACCGCCGCGTCCAACGTGCCATGCAGCGCGCCCTCACCTGCGAGGAACGCGTCTACGTCTACCGCCTCCAACTAGAAGACGGTACAGTCGGTTGGGGCGACGAGACCGTGGCCCGGCCGGTCGACCACCTGGTCGGTCAAAATGCGCTTGCCCTGCTGCAAAACGACGGCCTGGGCTTTGGCCCCCAGGTGGCCCTGTACGATGCCGTGGGCCGGGCCACCGATACGCCGCTCCACGCCCTTTTGGGTCCCCAGGTGCGGGATCGGAGCCCGCTTTCCTGGTGGGCCATTGACATGGCGCCCCGCGATTGGGTCGCCGAAGCCAAAACCTCTCTCGACCAGGGCTATACTTCCTTTAAAATTAAGGCCCGGCCCTGGTGGGATATTTTCGCGCAGATAGAGGCGTTGGAAAAAGTAATACCGGCCGACTACCAGCTCGACATCGACTTCAACGGCTTTCTCTGCAAACCGGCTCAGGCCGAGATTGTGTTGGCCAAGTTGGACCGCTACCCCAATGTCGGCCTCTACGAAAGCCCCTTCCATCTTTTCCGCGATTTAGACGGGGCGCGGCTGTTGCGCCAGCGCATCGGCAAGCCCCTCGTCGAACACTTCCGCTTCGACTACCTGCCCGCCGGTTGCGTCGATGCCCTGGTGGTATACGGCGGCGGCCTCAACAAAATTCGCCGCGAGGCCGAGCTGGCCGCCGCCTTTAACAAGCCGTTCTGGCTGCAGTTGGTGGGTGCCGGATTGACCACGGCCTGCGCCGTACACCTGGGCGCCGTACTGTCCCACGCCCAGCTGCCCTCCATTACCTGCCGCGGGGTCTGGGCTCACGATCTTTTGCAACAATCTCTAACTGTGCAGGACGGATATGTCGCCGTCTCCGACGCCCCGGGCCTGGGCGTGGAGGTGGACGAGGCCGCCATTGAGCGCTACCGGGTGGCCGAAGACGAGCCCACACCCACGGCGCTCTATCGCCGGCAAAAACGCATCCTGCGCATCAGTTGGCCCGGGGGCAACCGCCACCGGCGCATCTGGGATTTCACCGACGAGGCGGTATACCAACCGCTCTTCTATGGCGGCGATATCCCCGGCTTTGAACGCGGCGTCCGCTTGGATGTGATTGAGGACGACAGCAGCCCCGGCTTTTGTCGGGCCCACGACAAATTGCTGGCCGCCGGGCGTTGAGCGCGTCTACGCCTATCGCCTCCAGCTCAAGTCTGCGCCCCGGCTTGACGCAAGATCGCCTCTACCTCTTCGTGTCCCTTTTTTTGCGCCCAGGCCAGCGGTGTGGCCCAGTCCGGATCGTCGGGCAGGTTGGTCTGAGCCCCACGTTGCAGCAGTAATTCCACCGCCTCTTTGCGCCCCCAGCGCGCTGCCCAGCCCAGGGGGGTGCTGCAAAATTCCTGATCGCGGGCGTGCAGGTCGGCGCCGCATTCGATAAAGAGCTGCATCGTTTTGGGCAGCGCCGTATAGTCGCCGCTGCCGTCGCTGCCGTGGCTGAAATGACCAATGCTCAGCAAATGCAACGGCGTTACCTGTAGCCAGTTGGGGTCGTTGGGGGTCATGCCGCATTGCAGCAATAGGCGGAAAATATCGAGCAGCTCGTCCTCGTCAATTCGGCGCAGCAGGTAAATCAGTCCAAAACTGTGGACGATCTTGGCCGCGTTTGGATCGCGCTCCAGGCAAAGGCGGACAATATCGCCGTTGACCCCCTCTTGCCGCCCCAGGGCCGTTTGCAGAATCTCGCCGACCAGGTCCGGTTCTTGGTCGATGCGGCTGGAGAGCGTCTCGATATCGCCTGTGTAGACGTAATAACGCAGCGGCAAGGCCTCGCCGTAGACTTCCTTCAGGGCCGGGGCGGGCACCTCGCCCAAATCCTGCCATTCGGGGAAGGTGCCGCCGTACGAGGCCAGCAGGCGGATCATGGCGGTATTGCCGCCAGCGATAGACATGCAATTGCCCGACGATTCGACGTCGGCGTTGGGATCGGCCCCTTTTTCCAATAGCAAACGGGCAATTTCCAACTGACCGTTGCCGGCGGCGCTGTGCAGCGCCCCGCCCTGGGGCGCAATACCCGGTTCGGGCGTATTGGGATCGGCGCCGTATTCGAGCAATACTTTCACCGTCTCTATATGGCCGGCACTGGCGTTGCGCAGGGGGAAACCGGTATAGTAGGTGGAATAGGCGGGCACTGTATTGGCCAGGGAAGCGTTTTCCTCCAGCAAGTGCCGCACCCGTTCGCTGTCGCCTATTTTGGCCGCCACCGCCATATCGTAGTCGGCGCCGCGGGCAATGAGATAGCCGATGAGTACCTCGTGGGTGGCCAACGTCGTATCGGGGACATCGCGCCCGCCGCGGAAAAAATAGTCGCCGTTGGTCAGGTCCAGGGGGCGGGCCCCGTCGGGGCGCTGGGCATTGATATTGGCGCCGCGTTCCAGCACCAAATCGATTATGGGCAGCCGCCGCGTCATCACGGCCCAGTGGATGGCCTTATTGCCGCGGGCATCGCCGGCTTCCAGCAGATCCGGATCGGCGTCTAGCAGGGCCTTTACCTTGGGGTAAGCGCCGTCGCGAATGGCCGCTGCCAGGGGCTCGCCGGCTTCGTCGACGCCCTGGGTGCGGGCCAAATGGTCGCTCAACAAAACGACCATTTCCTCGTAGCCGCGCTCCTGGGCAATGACCAGCGGTCGTTCGTGTGAGTTATTGCCCGAACGGTAGGTGGCGTCGGCGCCCTGGTCGAGCAGGAAACGCACCACGTCGAGGCGATTTTCCTGCACAGCAAAATGCAGCGGCGTGCGGTACTGGTAGCTGCAATGGACCAGGCGGGAATCTTGGGCGACCAGTTTCTCCATGATTTTGAGATCGCCTTCAATGGCGGCCGTGAGCATTTGCCAGACATCGGTGCCGCGGCCGTTTTGCCAGGGCTGTTCCTGGTCCGATTGCAATTCTGGGGGACGGATCATGCGCTTGACGCGGTCGCTGAAACGTCCGTCGCGCGAAGGGGCCCTGCCGTGTAAGTCTTCTCCTGCCATCTTCAGCATCCTTTCTTTGAGCCGCACCCGGCCCGTGCGCAAGCGGCCCTGTACGGTGGTTTCTTTAACGCCCAGAAAGCGGGCGATATCGCGGTGCGAATACTGGCTCATATAAAAGAGTGCCAGGGTCGAGCGTTCGCTCTCGGGTAGGGAGCGCAAACCGGCCAGCAGCAGGTCCTGGCGCTCATCCTGGGATACCGCCGGCATGGGCAGTGCCGCCTCGACCTTGTCCAAGGGTGTCGTCTGCAGGCGGTTTTTGCGGCTCTGTCGGTGGCAGGCCGTGCGCACCACCTGCCGCAGCCAGCCGGGAAAAGCCTCAATCTGACGCAGCTGGCCCAGGCGTTGGAACGCTTCGATAAAAGCCTCCTGCGCCGCGTCCTGGGCGGTGTGGAAATCACCGGTCCACGCCAGGGCGTAGGCCACGGCCATATCCTGGTATTGGCGCACCAAGCGGTCGAAGGCGTCTATATCGCCTTGCTGCGCCCGGAGGACGAGGGCTGTCTGTCTGGGTTGTTCATCCATGGTTTTAAAAAGTTTACTTCTGAATGGCCTGGAGTCAGGACCTAATTGGCCCTGTACCCAGTCAGATTTTTCCTAAAAATTCTCGGACTTGCTTGTTTTTGGTTACTTCCACAGGACGTTTTCCCTGGCCATTTTCCATATAGGGGTCGGCCCCGTGTTCTAATAAGAGTCTCACGCCTTTGATATCCCCTTTTTCGGCGGCCCCATGTAAGGCGCTGGCATTGGGTGTGCTTGGGTCGGGGACTTTGCTGTTGGCGTCGGCCCCGTATTCGAGCAGCAGGGCGAGCATGCCTGGAGTTCTGCGATTAAAAGAGGTGGCGTGTTTGAGTGCGTCCCAAGTGATGGTCTGGGTCAAGCTCTCGCCGCTTCCTGAGATTTTCGCGCCCTTTTCCAGCAGCAGCCTCATACAATCGATATTGGCGCCCTCTACTGCAAAGATCAACGGAGGACCATAGTCGTTGCCAACGCGATCGACTTTGGCACCGTGGTCAATCAACATCTCCATGGTTGGGATACAACGACTGTAGAGGGCGGCGCGGCAAAGGGGGAAATTGCTGTATTCCATAGGGTCGCCTCCTGCGGCGAGCAGGAAGTCCAAGATTTCCGTCTCGGCTCTCACAGAGGCGTAAGTAACCGGTCGGTATCTAAGAATCTGGCCTCGCTGTTTGCATTTCTTGTTGAAATCTGGAGCATCTCGGTCGCTTGTATCAATCGGGGGCAGGGGCTGGCAGAGAAGATGGGGGTGCGCCTGCAGCAATCCTTTGACAGCGGTCATATCGCTTTGGTCTATCGCCTCTCTCATATCGTCGTTTTTTTCGCTCATTGACATTTCTCCTTTATATATCCGGTCCTCAGTACTGCAAATTGTATTAATTCTCAACTGGAACAAGTGGCAAAACACCCTTCCTTCCATTCCACACAAAGAAGAGCCCAAAGAGAACAAGGAATGGAAAAAAATTTCGCGATTAGGCAAAAAAAGCCCTCAGAAGATACCATCTTCTGAGGGCGATGCGCTGGAGGCCTCGTCAGTCCACCCAATCCTCGGAAATATCGTAGGGCTCGCCTCTATCGACGGCGGCGTGGTGAATGATGCCCTTGAATTTGCCGCAGCCGTCCTCGACGTACAGATCGTAGGCGGTATGCGAGACTTTGCGCGCTTGCTGGCGTTCGATAAGACGCCCTTCGACGGTGAATATATCTGAACTGATCAGCGGTCCATCGGCACAGTGTTCGTCGTGGTAATGGTATTTTTCGTAGCGCACCACCGACCCGTCGTCGTCGCACACGACGGCGGAGGAATCGCCGGCCAACCGCTCTTTGTGCCAGCGTCTGTAGTAGCGGTCGTCGTCGGGTTGGTGGCAGAGACGGACAAAATCCCCCCGGGCGTCGTATTGCTCGAGGTGGATGCCGTTGGCGCGGCGAACGAATTTATAATACGGCTGCTCCTGCGGCGGATCGGCGAGGGGGTCGACGCCGACAGGGACGCGGTCGCTCCAGCGGTAGTCGGCAAAGTATTGTGCCTCGCCCTCGACGTGCCGTTTGAGGGCGGCCCAATCGGCAAAGCCGTACTGACGGGCGATGACTTGTTGGGCGTCTTTGAGGGAGATTTTGGCGGCGAAGAAATCGCCGTCCACCAATTCGGCCAGATGCGGCAAACTGCCCTTGAAGCGGGGCACAACCGCTGGATCGCTTGCACGGAAAGCCCGCAACAGGTGCTTGGCCTGGCCTTTGAGTTGCTCAATACTGGGATTGGTGGGCAGAACAGAAGGGGGCATGCGCACTCCTTTCGCAGCGCCTGATGTCCGCGTGAGACAGGCAGAAAAGAGTGGTTTGACGGCAAAGCAGGGCTAGACGAGGTAGGCTAAGCCTTTTTCGCGGACTCGGGGGCTCCCTCAAAGCGCCTGGATGATAAATAAAACTGCGGCGCAACTCTGTCAAGCATCCGGCAAAGAAAATGCGCTACCTCGCAGTGGGCATCGATGCTGCTTGGACGAGGTGAAAAAGGACTTGCGACTGTGATACGGGTCCAATTAGATAAGGGCTACTCTGGAAAATAGCCCGTGGAAAGGAAAGCCCATGAATCCATCTGCCGAAGACGCCTGGCTCGACGCCCTGCCCCTCAGCCAGGACGACAAAAAGGCGATCCGGCATTATACCCGCCAGCGTCGCCTGCACCAGATCCCCGCCAAAAGAAACAAACTGCAACCGGTACTGCGCTGGATAGCCCTGGCCTTTGCCGCCGACGTGGAGTACAGCGAACCGCAGGTGAACGCCATTCTCAAACAGTATCACGACGACCATACCCGCCTGCGCCGCGAATTGGTCGACTGCGGTTTTTTGCGGCGCGAGCGCAGCGGCGCAAAATACTGGCTGACTCCAGCAGACGAGGCGGCTGGGCCAGTCGCTGGCTGATTTATACGTCCGCTAGACCCGCTTCCAGCTCCGCCACACTGGCAAAGGCTATATAGGCGCTGCCGACGTATTGGTTTTGTAAGACCCAGGCTACCGCCGGGCCGGTGCGGGCCGTCTGTTCACCCGGATGGGCCAGTTCGCGCCAGGGGCCGGCGGTAAATGAGTGCACCAGGCTCAACTCGTGGCGCATGCTCTCGCCCAGAGGTGAAAGCTGCACCAGGGTTTCCTCATTGGCATTGCTCCAGTCGGTGCTATTTTTATGCGCCCAGCTCAGGTACTGGCCACCCAGCGCCTTCATTACCAGTACGCCTTTGCCGGCTTTATTCGACCGTTCCATGCCCGGCACCTGATTGCGGCAGACGTAATTGTAAATGACCAGATCGGCATCGGCCGCCTCTTCTGGCCCCTGGCGCGCATAGGCGTCCTGGTCGGCCTCGAAGTGGCGAATCAGACATAGGGCCCGCACTTTGCCGGCTTGTTTGAGGGCGGCTAGCCGTTGGCGCAAGGCCTCGTCCTCCATGTAGGCGTAGTGGTGCACTCGGAGGATATCGATCGCCTCGCGCTGGATATTGGCCAGATGCCGGTCGATTGTTCCCTCCAGCTCGGTGGCGACGGGTTGGCCTACCTTGAGCGAAAAGTGGCGGTCGTCGGCCGGTCCTTTTAGTTCCTGGGGGATGTGGACTTCGTCGCCGTAGCCCATATCAAACAGGTTTATGCCCAATTCGGCGGCGCGCAAATAGATGCGCCGCTTTTCTGCCGGGGGTGGATGGCCGGCTTCCCCTTCCCAATAATGGGCCAGGAGTCCGCCTAATCCAACGCGGCTGAGGTGCATGCCCGTCTGTCCGAATTCGCAGTATTGCATAAGAACACTCTGGTGTCGAGGAATGGGTGGATGCGCCCGCAAGTGACTTTGTGTGGATGGGCGGGCGTTTTGTGGCGGCCTGAATATACGATATCTTTAGGCTGTGTGTTATGGGCGTCTGCGAAAGCGACGGAATGGCTGGACGCCCTTTGGGTAGGCCGGCTGCAAGGGGGCAGTAAACTCGGCCTCTTCGAGGCCTCAGACATCACTGCCCCCTTGCAGCCGACCCACCCAAAGGACTTGGCTAACGGTGGCCTATTAGAAATGCAAGTTTTAATAAGAGGCGGCGCGGAAATATCCGTTCAGGCGGCGGATCTTTGCAAATGCGCTGTGCCGGCATCTAAGCCCCAAGCGAGGACCCAATGGATTTGGCTATAACCGCCCAGCACCGGGCGCAGTACGAAAGAGACGGCTATACCATTGTTCGCCGTGGTTATACAATCGAAGAGTGCGACCGCTTTGTCGCCTATATGATGGATCTCCAGGCTGGCCGTACTAGCGTCGAGGGTTACGCGCCCCGTCAGCCAGACGATTGGGACCGCCTTATCAGCCGCAGCTTACACCACCCCGCTAGTTTGGCCTGGATGACCGATCCTAGACTGCGTCAGCCACTGTGCACTTTTTTGGGCGGCGAGCCCGACGGGGTCCAGAGCATGTACTTTTACAAAAGTTCTGAGCAGCGTCGGCACCAGGACGCCTATTTTCTGCCGGGCTGCATGTCGGCCTGGGTCGCCCTGCAGGAAGTGGGTGCCGACAATGGCAGTATTCATATTCAGGTGGGGTCGCACAAAAAAGAGCTTATTGAAAAGCGCCATTTTCGCCGCGACCAAAACGGCGAGCCCGGTCCGTGGTACGGCTGGGATCAGGACGAAGCCTTCGACGCTTTATTCGCGCGCAACGGGCTGCCGGAGATTGCCGTGGAAGCCGATAAGGGTGACGTGGTTTTTTTCGATGGGCGTCTGATCCACCGCGGCGGTCCCATAGTGGAGGAAGGCGCTTTCCGCCACAGCTGGGCCGGTCATTATATCCCCCGTTCCTACAACCCCTGGCCCTACGAAGACCGCCCCCGGCTGCGGGTTTCCTTTGACGGGGTGTGCCGCTTTACGCCGACCCATTGAGCGGCATTAGCCTGGGGCGGAGGGCCGCAATAATTATTCGCCCTGTCGTTGCTTTTTAACGGCGAGCCATTCGTCCTTTATTGCCTCGGTTGGCGGGTAATAGACCCCGGGCGAAACCTGTTCGGCTTTAATTTTTTCCTTGATATAGTTTTCGGCGCCTTCGTGTTCATCGGCCCATTCCAGGACCGCCTGGGCCATCCACGAGGGCACCACCAGGACGCCGTCGCCGTCGCCCACCAGCACATCGCCGGGGCGGACCAGGGCGCCGCCGCACTGGATTTGCACATTCTCCTCGGCCGGAATGGTGTCCGGGTTGCCGTGGAAGCTGCGCGCCTTGGCGTATACGGCCAAGCCGTACTCTTCGTCGCGCATTACGTCGAGATCGCGAATGGCCCCGTCTATCACCACCCCGTCGGCTTTGTTCATGGCCAATTGCAATAGCTTTACGTCGCCGCCGACTACATCTCGGGTATTGCCCATCAGATCGGCCACCAACACATCGCCGGGGCCACAGCGCTCCATGGCCCGATATTCGGGCGAATCGGGGCCGCCGCTCTTGTCGGCCCGGATATCGGCGCGTACGGGCAAAAAGCGCAATGTCCGGGCGCGTGCGGCCAGGCGCGTACCAGGAGTGAAACTGACCAGTCCCTCGCAGACGTTGACCAACGAGCCAAAGTGGCGCACGGCGTTGTAGACTGTGGCGGTGGGCAATTGCTTGAGTCCGTCGAGGATTTCCTGGGGGACCACTACCGGCGTCATATCCATTGAATCGGGCATAATTGATTTGGCCTTAAGGGAATAAGGGGAGGTGGAATTGCGAGGGCTTCACCCTTGCCAAACAAAGTCGTGGTCGGCTTCGGCCAGAGTCGGCAGTTCGGCGTCCTTGGCCGAAACCAGTGGTGCTTGCAGGGGCCATTCGACGCCGATATCGGCGTCGTTCCAGATAATGCCGCTGTCGCATTGGGGGTCGTATTCGGCGGTCATCTGGTAGACGAAATCGGCTTGTTCGCTGAGCACGCAAAAGCCGTGCGCAAAGCCGGGGGGCAGGTATAGCATGCGGTGGTCTGCCGCCGACAGGACGACTCCGGCCCAACGCCCGTAGGTCGGCGAGCCGCGGCGGATATCGACCCCTACGTCAAAGATCTGGCCAGCCGTCACCATGACCAGCTTGCCCTGGGCCGCCGGGTTTTTCTGGTAGTGCAGACCGCGCAAGACGCCCTGGGTCGAGCGCGAGTAATTGGTCTGGACAAAATTTTCGTCGATACCCTGGGCGGCAAAATCCGAGGCTTTGTAGGTCTCCAGGAAAAAACCGCGTTCGTCGGGGAAAACGCCCGGTTCAATCAGCACCAGATCGGGGATTTGCAGGCGGCTGAAGGAGAAGGGCATTAGCGCCGGCTCCAGCCGAAGACGGCGCTCATAGTCTCTCCCTGGCGGGCGGTGAGGCCTTCGTATACAGCCTGGCAGTCGGCCGGGGCGGCTACTTGGTCCAACAGCGGCGCCACCTGCAGGCGTTCCTGGTCGATCCACTCGACCAATTGGCGGTAATTGGCGGTCAGGTCGCGGCCCCGTTCGGTCTCGTGCTGGGGCCAGCGCCACTCCAGCGAGCCGATCATGCGGATGGCCTCGAGGTGAATGCGCAGCAGCATGGGGGTGGCGTCAAAGACAGCCGGGGCCCGAGGGCTGCCCAGCAGGATCACTTCGCCGTAGCGCCGCGTCAGGGCTACCGCTTGGGCGATAACCGGCGACAGGCCAATGGCCTCCACCGCCACGTGCACGCCCCGCCCTCCGGTCCAATCCATCACCGCCGCTTCTAGATCATCAGTAGCGGAGTTTACCGTGCGACTAAGTCCGCAGGCACGGGCTTTTTGCAGACGCAGATCGGCCAGATCGGCGACCATTACGTCGGCCCCGGCCAACTGGAATAACTGGGCGGCGAAATTGCCCACCAGTCCGGCGCCAAGGACCAGCACGGTATCGCCGGCCTGGACCGAAGAGGAGCGCAGGGCCGAAATGCTGACCCCGGCCATGCGGGCAAAAACCAGCCGTTCCCCGTCTGCCTCCTTGGGTACCGGCAGGGCCATGCGTCCGGCGTCGGCTTTGACCCGTGAGGCATGGGACGAAAAGCTGAGCACCCGATCGCCAATTTGGCACATCTCCACCGCTGCGCCCACTTCCAGGACCCGGCCGAGATTGCCGTAGCCGGTGGTGCGGGGATACTGGCCGGCCTCGGCAAAGGGCATTTGCTTCACTAGACCGGTAAAGCCGGCCCCTTCGGTGCCGGCGCTGACAATGGAGTACTCGGTTTCCACCAGGGCCTGGTGCGGTTGCAACTGGCTGTCTAATTCGGCTCGTTGCAGTTCGATACGACCCGGTTCCACGACGATTAATTGTTCAATCTGCATGGGGTTTCGCTTTGTTTCCGGAGGCGGCTAGACCGTGGCGGTGTGGACTGAAAACGGGCGAAGATGTGGAGCTAAATTGCGGCGCGGCGCAAAAAAATGCACAATAAATAGAGCAATCGACTTTGTGCAAGGGTGCTGCGGCTCACCAAAATAAGCGCAAATTCTCCTAGTGCACAAGCGTTTCAGGCAATTCAGAGGAGGACGTCATGAGGCCTCGAGGATGGATACTGGTCGGTCTGCTGGCCATGGCTCAGGCCGGCTGGAGCCAAAGCGAAGAAAGACCGCCCGTTTCAGTGCCCGAGCCCAAGTACGAGCGCGCCCGCTCGTATACCCTAACGGCGGTGGACTATCCTCAATCCAACGAGGGTGCAGACCGTTTCACTACCGCCCTGCCCGAACTTACCCAGTTCTTCAATACCACCACTGATATCAAAACCAAGGTGCGCTGGAATGAAACGCGGCTGAGCGATAAGCGTATTCTGCAGACATTATTGCTGTATATGACCGGCAATACGGCGACCTTGCAGATCAGCTCAGAGGGCAAGAAAAATCTGGGCGAATATCTCAAAGGGGGCGGTCTGCTCTTCGGCGAGGATATCAGGCCCATCGACCAGCTCACCCGCCGCATCAGCCAGGGCTCGGGGTTGCAAGGTACGCCGTTCGACCGCCAATTCAAGGCCCTGATCAAGGATCCGCAAGTGCTGGGGGGCATGGGGGGACGTTGGCAGCGGATACCCAAAAGCCACGATCTTTACAGCAGCTATTGGGATTTCCCCGATGGCCCCCCCCTGGGCGGGGCCCTGGGCGGCAATGTCTCGGCGCTGGAAATGATTGAAGTGCGCGGCCGGGTGGCGGTAATTTTCAGCGACCTGAATATTTCCCTGTACTGGGCCGATCCCGAATTTAGCAGTAGGGACCGTGGCTTGCAGTTGGGGACCAACCTGATCGTCTTTGCCATGACCCAACAGGCTGCCGGTCGCATGCCGGGGGGACGCTGAAAAATCAGTAACCGCAATAGGGGTAGATAGGCTCTTCGCGGCGGCGGCCGATATCCACCGGGTCGGCCATGAGCTTGAATAGCAGCGTCTGCCGTCCCGGCAGCACGCCTTCGGGCTTATCCCAGTATTCTAGGCTGCGCATTTCGCGCACCCGGGTATAGGGGCGCTCCGTTTCGAGGCGGAATTCGACCGCTTCGTTGCCTTCGTTGATCAGATAGATCAGATCGAAGTATTTGGTGTGGACTAGCCGTGCTTCAACCGTTGGCAGGCGTCTCCCCTCCAAGTCTGAAAGGCGGAAGGGGCGATAGATTTGGGTCTGCTCCATCAACGCATCCACAAACATGCGCAGCGTCGCCGCCGTCGGCGTCCCGGCGAAATAATAGAGAAAACCCTGGCCGACCGGTTGGCGCAGAATTAAGGGTTGGCCCTGGTCCCCGGCCAATACCTGGCCGCTGTGGCCGGTAATTTCCTGAAAAAACCCCTCCGTTTCGACCTCGACTTGGCCACCAAAAAAATCATTGTCGATGACATCGGCCCGCATTGAGCGGCCTGGACCAAAGCGCACAGTTTGCGAAAAACTCTGGTCGTAGCCCTGTTGGGCCGCCTCCAAACCGGCGATAGAGGGCACTTCGACGGCGCCAATCTTCAGACCCCATTGGGCCAGATAATTCTGCGGCCGGGCGTATTGGTCGGCCAGCAGACTTTCGGGCAGGACCACCAGGTGGCCGCCTTGGCGCAAGTAGGCGTCGAGCCGTGCGAATACGGCCTCGGGCATATAGCGCACGGCCGGTAGCACGAGGATTTTGAACGACTCGGCCCGATCGGCCAGCAAGTGCTTTTCCGAGATAAATGTCACCGGCGTGTCCAAGCGGCGGGCCCCATCGTACACCTGGCGCAGGTTTTGCAGAAAGGGCGTGGTATGGGCACCCAGCAAGCCAAAAGGGACCTGCAGCATGCAGGTGCGCGAATAGTGGATGGCCACCTCGGCGGGTAACTCCCAGAACAGGGCGATTTCACGACCCAGGCGGCGCACGTCGAGGGCCACGCGCACATGCTCGGCCACTTCGTCGATAGGTACTGTACCCTGCAGCGGCGCGCCCAGGGTCATATGGGGGTACTGGCGCGAGGGCTGCTTGGGCCACCAGAATTTGGCGATGGCCGATTTGCCGTGCAAAAAGCCGGCCAGCATTTGATAGGCCGAGCCGCCGTGTTCGGGGTCGACTACGGGCTTGGGCCGGTCGGCCAGGGCGCGCAAAAGATCGAGACTGAGCAGGTCGTTGCCCTCGTGCAAAATAACATCGTCTACCCGTTCGATGATCTGCTCTTCGTCAATGCCGGTATTGCCGTTATTGGACGACAGCATCGAATGGGTGCCCCCCGCACAGAGGGGCACCCGGGCGTCGATCTGGCGGATATCGTCCCGGGCCCAGACGAGGATATCGGTGAAGCGGTGGGCGTTCCAGCGCGTCCAGTCGTACCATAGGCCGCGGCTGGTCTCTTCGGGCGGGGTGCCCTCGGGGGCCGGCGGCGGTTCTATCTGGTCAAAGCCGGCCAATTGGGTGCCCCAGGCCTGATTGACGGCGGTGATATCGCCGCGGTATTCCTCCTCCAGCCAGCCCCGGAATAGTTGCACCGATTTGTCGCAATAGCAGATATACATCAATTCGTAGGCGAGAATATTGTAGAGCAGGTTCGGCTGCTGCTGCCATTCGTGCTGATGTTGGCGGTTGTATTGGCTGATGGCCTGGCGGACAGCTTGGCTCTCCAGGCAGATGACGACGTTTTCCTTGCGGCCCCCCATGGCCCACTGGTCTTTGATAAGATGGCCGCACCAGCCGCGGAAACCCACCCGCCGGGTATCGGCGTGCTGGTGCAAGGCCCGGTATACCGGCGACCATTCGATATCGTAGCGCGAGCCGCCGCCCACCGCGTACGATTCAATGCGGTGGGCGGCCGGGGCGAAAAAACGGCATAGGGGCCCGTCGCTGTGGTAATTCATGGCGTAGAGCAAGGTCGGGTGGCCGTTGCCATCGGCAAAGCGGTTGCCCTCTATGGCCAGATGCTGGTAGGCGGGAAAATCGGGCACGGTGGGCAGGGGGATATTGGAATCGTCCTCGTCGTCCTCGTGGACAATGCCGCGGGCGTAGAGATCGAGGTTTTGGTAGTGCGTTTGGGCAATGTCTAAGGCCATCTGCAAATCGGCCCGTCGCTGTGCCGGATGGCGGGTCCACGGGTAGAGGGCCCGGGCTTCAAGGGCGATTGCCGCGGCTAAACGGCCGGCTTCGTGGTAGAGCGTCTGGCGGCCGGCCAGTTGCGCTTGGCGGATGGCCCCGTCGAGCCTATCGAGGGCGGTTTGCAGGTCTTTTTCAAGGGCGCCAATTTCGGGCGGCGTTGGCGCCTGGTCCAATTGGTAGGTATAGCAGGCGATATCCTGGTGCTGGAGGTGGAAGACGGTATCGCCCGGCACTGGGGTCGCCGGGGCGCCGACGGTATCGGCTTGGGGACACAGCCGCAAATGGCGCAGGTAGACCGGATTGTCGGGTGTGGCGCCCAGATTTAGCTCGAAAAAGCGGAGCTGGGAGAAGTCGAAATTGCGGTTGCCCTGGGTCGTGCGCATGGGATCGATGGCAAAGATCAGGTGGGTGGCCCCGGGCGGCAGCAGCAGGCGGCGGCGCATATCGATGCAGTCGCCATATGGGCGCTCGGGCGATTGCAGGGCTATTTCATCGTCGGCTTGCAGTCCACCGACGAAGGTAGTATCGCCGGGCCGGAACAGGGTCAGTTGCACAGAAGCACCCGTCCAAGGCTGAGAAATAGTGTCCAGGGTCAAAGGGCCGGTCAATTCGCCGCAGCGGCCGCCGTCGGGGAAACCATCGCTGACCAGGCGGATATGGTCGGGCAGTGGTTGGGTATCGTCGCCGTCGAATGAATAGATACTTTCCATAGTGGATCCCGGTTAAAGGGTTTCGGCCAGTTGCCAGCTGATGGCCGCGGCGCGGCGTGGATCGCCGTTGTCGCCCAAAGCGCAACCTGTCACTGTTACCAGGCTATTGTCGCCCAGGGCCAGGGTCGACGAATAGCCAAAGCCGAAAAGCAAACGGTAGCGCTCGGGCAGGAAGGTGCGGCCCCGGTCCAGGCTGACCCGAGCGCACAGCTGTGAGCGGCCCCTAAACAAACCGCGGTCCCGGTCGGGGCCCTCGGCGTAACGGGTCTGATGCACTAGCACCAGGCGCCCGTCGGGCAATTCGACCAGTTCGCCGTTGGATTCGCCGTGCAGCATTAAGGGGGCTCCCGCCGCATCGAGCACCGGCCGCAGATTCTCCCACGTTCGTCCCGCATCGGCCGATTCGCCCAAGACCACGTGGCGGAAAAGGCGCCCGTGCCCGTCGGCCTGCTCCGGTCTTTCGCCCCACTGGTCGATGACCTGGTGGTGCCAGGGCAGGGGCGGCCCCGAAAAGCGAAAGGCCCCCATGAGGCGTCCATCGGCCAGTTGGCAAAAACCGGTTTCGTAAACGCCGGGGAAGGTCCCCCCTTCTCCGGGCCAGGTGCAGTGGGGTCCGTCCTGGGGGATATGGGCCTTTCCAGCTTTGACCGCCCGCCAGAAATCGGCGTCGATACCGCTGCTCCAGGTGTGGCCGCCGTCCTGGGAGCGATAGAGATACTGGGCTCCGTATCCCTGGCCCAGCTCGCCGCCCGGCGGCGGGACCAGATGCATGCTCAGGGCCAGCAGCAGGGTCTGGTCCTGCAGCCGCAGCAAATTGGAATCGATATGTAATGCGTCGAAGGGGTCGGGTCGGATGGCGGCGATATCGGTCCACTGCCGGCCCCGGTCTTGCGAGCGCAAAATACGCACGGGATTGTTGCCGCCCCCGGTTGCTCCGATAAAGTCGCCGTTGTCCAGGACGACAAAGGCGCCCACACCGTCCAGCCCCTGTTCGACGCCGTTCCAGGTGCGGCCTTGGTCTGCCGAGGTCCAGTGCATCACGGCTGCATTCCCCGCGACCATCGCTTGCAATTGGCCCTCTTGGCTACAGCTGATATGGGCGCCGATATGGTGGGTGGGCCAGCGCTCTTGGCGCGGCAGGTGGATGCGTTGGCAGGGCAGCGAAGCGACGATCTGATCCCGGCGGGTCACCAGCAACTGGTCCGGGTCGCGGTAATAGGGGTGGTCGGCTTGTGCGAAGGGATTAGAGGCCATAATCTGTCGAGGGTGGGGGATAAGAGAACGCGCCGGGCATAGGGCTGGCGCGGGTCATAGATATTTTCCAATTGATCGCTCACTAATTCACGCTATTTTCTCAGCGCAAGCAACCGCTTCGGCAGGCGCCGCGCGTTTTGCCCGTCAACCACGTCATACGCGAGGGAATAAATCATGTCCGACTACCGCGTCGCGCTCATCGGCACCGGCCGGGTGGGCTACCAGTTCAGTTTTAGCGATTTGCCCGACAACCACGCCCAAGCCGTACAGGACAACCCCCACTGCATATTGGTGGCCGGGGTCAACCGGGGCCGCGAAAAGCTGGAGGACTTTGGCCGCCGCTGTCAGGTCACCGCGCTCTACCAGGACTATCGGCAAATGCTGGCCGAGGTCAAACCCGATATCTGCATTGTCTCCACCCACCCCGAATTGCACGAGGAAATGGTCGTCGGCTGCGCCCAGGCCCCTTCCACCCGGGCAATTATCTGCGAAAAACCCATGGGCCTGTCGCTGGACGAATGCGACCGCATGATCCAAGCCTGCCAGCAGGCCGGCGTCCTCCTCCAGGTCAACCACAACCGCCGCTGGCACCCCGAGTGGAATTTGGGCCTGGACTTGGTGCGCCAGGGCGCCATTGGCCAGCTAAACCATATCTACTGTTATATGGACGGCGGCAAACCGGCCCCCTGGTGGCGAAGCGAAAACGAAGGGCCCCTATTGCACGATTTTACCCATTATTTCGATCTGATGGATCTGTACGCCGGCCCCCTGGACTGGCTCTGCGGCATGGCCGAACAGCGCCAGCGGCCCTGGGCCATTGAGGATTTCAGTGCCGCCTTCATGAAATTCAAAAGCGGCGTCACCGGTGTTATCTGCGGCGCCGAACTCTCTGAGTACAGCGATAGCGCTTTTGAATTGCGCGGCAGCAAAGGCGTTATCCGCTTTCCCGACGAGCGGGTGCATCTGTACCAGTCGGTGCAGGATATGTACGAGCCCGACAGCGGGTTCCAGTGGAGTTCGCTGCAGGAAACGGAGGTGGAGCGGCCGGCGGCCAATTCGTCTTATGTAGAGGCCCTTACCGAATTGGTGCAGGCCTTAAAAGGCGAGGGAGCCTTGCGCAGCGACGGCGAGGTGGGACGCCGTTCGCTGGAGATGGTGGCGGCGGTGTATCAGTCGCAGGCGGCCGGCAATTGTCCCATGACCATTCCCCTGGCCGACCGGGGAACAGGGGTGCCCGAGTTGCGGGCGAGCGGGCATTTTGCGACGCGGGCGGAAACGGATAATTGAGGCGCTGTTGTAACGGGCCGTACAGGCTGTTCCGTCGGATGCTGCTTATACGTGGTTGAGGAAGGTTGACATAGTTTTACCGTCCTACCTATCTTAGGATTTGTCGCCATTTAAGGCGATCTATATACCGAGAAGAAGCAACTAAGAGGTTCGCCGCTCAACGGACGCACCTACTCAGGTTTCTCCTTGGAGAACCAGCGCTTTGTAGGCAAGGAGTATCATCTCCTGTCACAAAGGCCGATGGCTCTCTGGGCAAATCCGAGTAGGTGCGTTTTTTATTTTCCTTGCTTGTGGGTTGGCCACAAATCAGACAGAGAGCCTAAACACCCAACCCTTTAAGTGAGGAGAAAAAGGCCGTGAATGTCCATATTGAAGCCGCCGTTGTCAATCAAAATACGTCCCCTTTTACCGAATTAATGCTGCGCTCTCTGCATGCGAGGCATCCAGAGTTGGAAGGATTAAGTCTTACCGTATTAGATAACCATTCCGAAGAGACGGACGACTTGAGAGCCTATTGCCGCCTTCGAGGTATTCCCTTCGAGACGACCCCCTTTTATCAGACCACGCCGGGCAATAATCACGGCGAAAACTACCGCGCCTTCGTGCTCGGAAAGGCGTCGTGCGATTATTACCTCTTTCTGGATACCGACGTAGTATTCATTCAAGAAAGAACCATCGATACGATGTTGGCCGAATTGGAACAAACGCCCGATGCCTTCGGTGTGCAGGCGCGTGTAAGTTGGGACGGCGTTCATGAACAACCAGGGGGTTCGTTTGACAGGGGCCTCGACGAGGTCCGCTACATCAATTTTGTCTCGGGCCCTACTGCTGAGTCGGCGGGCCCTGGCACGGTCGCCAACGCGCTACCCGTTCCTTCTACTGTAGGGGGCCGCATCCACCCATGTTGCTGCCTGATTCGCAACACCGAGGCCTTTCGTCTGACAGTTGAACATATCGGCCTTTCCTGTGCCCAAACCGAGGAATCGGCTAACGGAAAATTTTACGACACCTTCGGGCTGATGACCCAGGTAATGAAGACCCATGGCTTACGGCATGCCCTCTCTGCCAAGATGGTCATCCACTTCGTTGGCATCGCCTGTGATCAACGCACTAACAGTAAGGAGGATATGTGCCGGCAACGGTTGGATGACTTACGCCAGCTAGATTGAGGGCATTCTAAAAAACTATAGGTGTGGGGCAAGGACGGAAGTGTGCAGGAGGTATACTTCCTGCACACTCCCTTCAAACACGCCTTGTGGGACTTAAACCCCACTGGAATCTGTGCATAAACTTCAGCAATAATCAGCGTGCAGAATGAGCCTATCAAAAACGGCTTTTGCACAGGTCCTGAGCGGGGTCTTCGGTGCCGTCCCCGAGAGCAGCACCAGCCCAAACCGTAACTTTCTGTTCAAATGCCCCCGCTGGTCCAATTAGGGCGATACATATAGATCGAACTACGAGCATAGAAAGGTCCATTCGACGGGTATCTATCTTCAGCAGCTCGATTCAGAGAGAATAGATGACGTTGTATTATTCTCGTTTAAATATCTGTTTTAGCGTAATATAGCGTCCTTTATGTTACGCTGTGAAAATTACAGATGCAAATCGATGTCCAAAAAAGAAAAGACCCCGTTCAACGAACGAGGTCTCCAATTCCATGCCCTAAAATCTATTCTTGGATGTTATGTTTGATCTTGTAGATATCCAGAATGGGCAAGACTCGAATCTATTTAGTCCCTGGTAGACTTCCCTATAAGTAGTCACAATTCTGGCACTCGACCCATTTAGGCTGGACAGAAGCCCGCCAAAACTTGATCCAAAAACGCCGTTGGGTTGAGTCGGATCCCATCGCTTTTTAACCAAGCCATAGGAGGTCGCCATGTCGATCACGCTGGGCGTCGATGGGCATAAACAACAGCACACGATTGTGGCCCTAAACACCGTGGGACACCTGCTCGATGAGCGGACCATTCCCAATACGTCGGCCGGGTATCAGCAAGCTTTTGACTGGGCCTGTCAGCTGGACCCGGTCCGCATCTGGGGCGTGGAAAACAGCGGCCACTTGAGTCGAGAGCGCAATATCGGCGCCAAACGCCTGCAGGTCGAGTTGATTCGACGGGACGGCATTCGGCTGGCGATCAGCAACATCTGGCGAGTGTTTCACCGAAATAAGGTGCCGCCTCTACGACGGCCACCCAAACGCAAAGCCACCAAGCGCTACTCTCGACCCACTCCCGGCGACCGAATCTAGGTCGATACCATGAAGGTGGCCCCCGTCCTATTCCAACTGGTTGCTAAAAAAACGACCCGATACTGTTGGCCAATCCAAAAATGCCTGCTAAACAGTATCTCAGGACGGTGAATTTCTTCAAAATCCGACTGGATTTCGTAGCTTTCAGGGGTTGGCCAACAGTATCCGACCCTTTTCTTTACCAGTGAATTTATCCGAAAGGTACAGCCATGCTCTTCTTACGAATGGCCATTTTTCTTTTTATCGTAAGCTGCACGGCGATTGGTAACGAGAAAGACATGCTTATTGGTCGGTGGGCTATCGAGTTCACCCATGCAGACCATGCCTTAAAGAAGACGGTAGAGTTCCAACCGGATGGCACCCATTTGATTATTATGGAAAGCCCTGGAAAAGAGCCGCACAGAGAAAAAGGAACATGGGAAGTAAAAGGAGACACTCTAATTACAAATTTCAAAATCCAAAGCCGGAATATAGTTGACCGGAAGGCTTTTGTGGTCCGGCAGGACTCTCTGATTTTTAGAAAAAGAGTGGATGGTTTAGACAAGTCTACCTTATACGTAAGGGACAAAGAGCCGTAAAATCTATTTGGCAGTCCTTAGACATTATGTATTGATCTGCTCCACTCTCGAGGTGCGTGGGTTATCTTTAGGCATCCACCGCCGCAGACAGAGCCATCATCAAGAAGGCGCAGGCCATGAGGAAATATACGCATTACATCGGACTGGATGTGCCCAAAGATACGATCTCGGTAGCCCTTGCTAAATCAGGCCGGGCGGCCCCGACGTTTTATGGTCAGATCGCCTCAACGCCGGCGGCCCTGAGCCAGCTGGTTTCCCGCTTGGCGACCAAGCCCGGGGCCCTTTCCTTCTGTTATGAGGCCGGGCCCTGCGGCTATGGCGCCTATCGTCAGCTGCAGTCGATGGGCTACCCATGCCAGGTCGTGGCGCCCTCTTTGATCCCCCGTAAGCCGGGCGATCGACTCAAGACCGATCGGCGCGATGCCCTGCAGCTGGCGCGCTTGTACCGGTCGGGGGATCTGACCCGGGTAGGGGTGCCTGATCAAGAGCAAGAGGCCATCCGCGACTTGGTCCGTTGCCGCGAAGCCATGAAAGGCATCGAGCGCCACGCCCGGCAGCGTCTGTGTGGTTTTTTACTCCGGCATGGCCAGGTCTATGGGGGCAAAAGTCGGTGGACGGTGGTCCATTTCCGCTGGCTGGCTCAGGTGCGTTTAGACCATCCGGCGCAACAAATCGTCCTGCAAGAATATATCGATACCGTCCAGGCCGCCCAAAACCGGGTCAGCGCGTTGGAAAAAGAAATGGCCCAGACGGTGGAAAGCTGGTCGCTGGCGCCCGTGGTCGAAGGCTTGATGGCCTTGCGTGGAGTGGCCCTGATCACGGCCATGACCATCGTCGCGGAATTGGGGGACCTGACTCGATTTGACTCACCGCGCCCCTGGATGGCCTATCTGGGCTTGGTCCCCTCGGAAGCCTCCAGCGGGCATCGGCGGCGCCAGGGGGCCATCAACAAAACGGGCAATGGTCATGTCCGTCGAGTCCTCGTCGAAGCGGCCTGGTCTTATCGATTTGCGGCCCGTAAGAGTCCTCATCTGCAAAAGAAAGCCCAGCAGACCAGTGAGGCGGTACAGGCTATTGCTTGGAAAGCCCAAAAACGATTGGCTCGACGCTATCGCCGACTCCAAGCCCGGGGCAAACTTAAAACCCAAACCTGTGTGGCCGTGGCTCGGGAGCTGGTCGGCTTTATCTGGGCGATTGTCTGGCAAGTAATGCGGCCCCAAGAAGCTCCCGCCCTCCTCGCGTAAACAATCCAACTCAAGCAACCGGCTCCACAGATCCACCGCACACCAACCCAACATCTACTACGTTTTGGACACGAAAGGAGGGATGCTGGATCGAGGATCAAGGGCGATCAGGAGAATGCTCGATCACGCTAAGAGGTGGCCTCGTGCCTACCCCTCGCTCTTAGACCGAGCTGGCTCCGCGACGGACACAGGTCAGGCGGTATCCAACCCGCGTATATCAGCAGGATCAATCGTCGAATAAGCCCCTTGGCCTCGGCCCAGCCCCACCCCAGGAAAACAACGAGAGAAAAAACACAGATTCCACGAAATCACACTTGACAGAGGTCAATACATATCAGCGTGTAAAATTACATCAATCTGGATCTTGTTGGTACCCTCCATAGCAGTTTGAATGGGCAAACGCCTACCGAGCGAGCCGAATCCCTCACTGAAAAAATCTCAACGCACCAAGCGGTTTGGGAGTCGTATGATGAACCGCGCGAGTATGACTTTGGTGGCCGGATCCAAGAATATTCTATGGATCGACGCCTACAGAAACTCAAACCGAAATCCTAAAAAGGAAGAGTTAGATACCTGCATGTTATTTCAACAATAAAGCACGCCGCGTCTGATTATAGTCACCCGCTATGAGACGCACCAAATATACACCGCTCCCCATAGGAATTCCCTGATCATCCGTCCCATCCCAAGACACGCTGTAGATTGGTATCGGTGGAAAACAGCAGCACCTCCCCCTGTTGTTTAGCCGTGAACAAAGGGGCTAAACGGACAATACGTAGGGTGCGTTGGAAGCAGACGTGACCAGCCCTTTTTCCGAGCGGCTCTTGAGGCCATTCCAAAAACAGGCCTGACCAAAGGTATGTTTACCGGCTTTGGGCATAAAACTGGGGTCGAAGGCCACCACCCGCTCGCTGGTTTGCCCAAAGACCGCATTAATGAGGGCCCGATTGAAACCCGTCCAGTTCATCGGCTGGGTAAACTGGCGCGCATAGGTCTTCTCCGACACCGCACTTTAAGGCTATAAAATGAGGCCATAGAGCGTGAGTCGTTACTCTGTTTACAATTTAAATTAATGAATGTTCAGTAAAATTTACACCTCGTTGCAAAAATATGGGTCACTATTTGTAGAAGATTTCGGTACCTAATCGAGAATATGGTGATCGGTAGAGTACGTGGGTTTTATGCAAGGTCTTTGGGAGTATCACAGTGAGTGATATAATCCAACTGGTCAATCGCGCCCAAGACGGTGATATAGACGCTTACGACGGGTTAGTACGCCGCTTTCAGGATATGGCCGTGGGGTATGCCTATGCCCTGCTGGGGGATTTTTATCTGGCCGAGGATGCTGCTCAGGAAGCTTTCCTCGGCGCCTACCAGAATTTGGCTCAACTGCGAACCGCCAGTGCCTTCCCGAGTTGGAGTCTGTCAATTCTTTTGTGTATCTGGTTTTATCGGGTAGGTACTCGTCCTTCAAAATAGATAGCAAATTGATTGAGGGCTTTTCGCCACTCTCGGATGGGTTTGGTCCATTTTTTAGCGATGTTT
>WLWI01001129.1_pt1 | contig 23389 bp, 12 predicted proteins | sample 6701501 | NCBI WGS metagenome assembly WLWI01 (sample SAMN12718690, study PRJNA515312) | sponge metagenome | isolation source: marine sponge | host: Mycale hentscheli | place: New Zealand: South Island, Marlborough, Capsize Point | collected 2014-11-01 | reverse complement strand
TGAACATACCTACGCAAGACTTACCTTCGTGGTTCGTCTAGTGGACAATGAATTTTCAAGTAAATGCTGTTGAGTAGGGCTTATAACTGTGACAAATAGCGTATTAACTTACCACCGCCACTAACTCAATAGAAATGGATCTCCCATAAGTTTTTGCGTTTTAACTGCACCCCCAAAACAATTCAAAGCGGTAAACAATTCAATTTCTAAGGTGATAGGGTAATGGTCACTAAACCAGAGGATTCTGTTTAGTGAAGTTTGGGACGGATCGAACGCCGAGCGAACACAAAAATACGTAGGGTCAAAGTACAAAATGACATACATAGGTCCAAACATAATATTATATACAAATAAACAAACATCCCCGATTTTCAATTTTGTTACCCCTGTAAGTGTCTCGCTTGCTACGTTCGCTCGCCAATAATGAAATCGAACGTTAGTTGTTGAGACGGTTTCGATCCCGAACAATATGTGTGGCACCTATTTTTGCCTTATGTTCAGGACAAGAACGCATACTGGTGTAGCGGTTTGGAAAAGGGTCAGGCTACTCCAGACTAGGCAAGAACACCGAGCACAGCGACATAATCCTCTACCACATATACAGCGCACTTACCGAGCTGAATAAGTACACAAAAAATCAAACCAAAGAGAGGCTTGATTTTAAACACACTCAATGAGCTATATTCTTCCTGCATTCTAATTGTTATTGACACCTCGGTTCCAGGTTCACTGGGGCAAGATGAGTGGACTACATTGGGTATACTAGTTAGTTCAGTTCCATCACTGTAATACAGTTTTACCGTACCCTTTGGTTCTAAAAAGTTTGAGTGTGGTACTTCGTCCAGCCAGCCAGACCCTTTACCTAATCGCTACGCTGGGAAGGGTCTGGTTACCCTAACGCATCCGTTTGGTATCTTTCCCCAGAATTCCCTGGGAACGCATAAACCGCGTACTGCTTACGTCAAGTTTAATTGTGTGTGGGCGTCTATAAAATGTGCGCATTAATATATTTGGCTAGTCCCACCTCTGCACTTGTTCTTCAATGAGCTCCGAGCTAAAAGCGCCCTAAAAATGGAGAGTTCCAAAAAAAGGATAACAATTAAAGTGACTGATTCCCACACACTGGCATAGCCTCGGCTAGAACCTCCATTATTCAACACCAGCTCGCAAAGATTTTGACAGGATGGTAAGAAAACCCCGCAGGTTTAGTTGCAGTCCACTATTACCTAACGAGTGCTTTAGAAGAGTAACCAGACCCTTCAAAGCGGAGCGATTATGTAAAAGGTCTGGCCTGCGAGACGAAGCAGTACTATAGAAATTTGCAGGATTTAGAAACTACTCAAATAATGAGCGAGGCTGTAGCATCAAAAATTTGTCAGAGCCTCACAGAGGCGGTAAAAAATACCTAAGGTAATTTCAAAACTGTATTTCTTGGCAATAAGACTCAACAGTAGCCCCCCAGTAAGTGTTTTCTAAGTGCTGCTTGGCGTGATTCTAAGTGAATTAGATTCAAGCTACAGACCAATCAAATTAACTATTCAGTCACGCTCTGTTCTAATTTTGCTTTTTAAATAGCATTATCTTTCATTAACATGAGCAGATATATTTGTCTGCTGCGCAGCATTTACCATAGTAATGCTATGAATAGGTTCATTATCATCATAAGCATAACACACTGCTTCACCTTCCAAACTATGTATGTCTTTCTTAACTTGACAGATTGCTTCTGTAACTTCACACAATTCCTTATCCACTTCATGCTTTGAACGTTCTTGTAGTTATTTTTTCTCCTGCAATTTAACTAACTCTTCATTTAATTCATTCATTTACGTCTCCACAAGAAGCAGAAGGAAAAAATTCACTTGTTCAAAAATATAACCAGAAAGTATTTGATGCCTAATGAGCATATATAATTAGTAGTTTTATACCCTCTAGTTTCTTCATATGACTAACGAGGAGACAATAATTGGTTATAAAGGTATGTTCATGCTCTGCCGCAGCCCCACCTATTCCATACCCAACTAAATTCTCCATTTTTAACACAGTTCAAGCAAAAAAAAAATCATTTACTAGTGGTTTTTTAACTCCCTTACCTACCTAAATCGCTCCAACCCCTCTAGTGGGCATATACACTTCGTGTCAAAATGCAGCTTCTGGTGGTGCTGGAATGGGGAGGTTGCCAGGGGAGGTTGCCTATGGAGGCCTCTTAACAAATGACGCTTAAAAATCTGACCAGAGTAACTCATTTTTTATGTGATATAGTTTCAGTCAAAGTTCAACCTTTCCTCCTTTTTTTTACAATAATCTATTTGCTAGTAGTTTTATATTATTGGAGTAGCTACATTTCACTGGGGCTAGTTATTTTATGGTTTTATCTGTATTAACTAGCCATATGAAATATGCAATTAAAGTGATATGTGGGTCTATCTTGTATTATCTTTATTAAACACTAAAGTAGTAGGTAAGAACAATGTCAGTTCAATGCGTATTTTGATTTAGATTATAGAATTATATTTTTATTCACATTTTATAGTGTTTATAACATTAACAGTTTATAAAATTTCAATTGTATGTATGTGATAAAAATTTGTCTTGTCAATAAATTTACCGAGACAGCTGATATTGCACAAGACAAAAAGTGGAATTTCCTGCAGTCACTTATTTAGTAAATTTCATACTTTACCACCTTTCCTATAGAGGATATGGCTAAAATGTCCTATGTGTGGGTAATTAGCCCTATCCTATACAGGAAAGGTGGTGAAAGTATGAAATTTCCTAAATAGGTTACTATAGGAAATTATATTTCACCCTTGGTCAGTTTCTTCATGTTAATTTATTGTTCTATTTTTGTTAAGATAGGTTTACGAATATATTCGGTGAAGCTGTAAACTAATGGTATGGGATGGACTGTCTCCATCTCAATTTGGGGCAGCCTATGTGTCCCCAAGATTAACATTACCAGTTATATATATTATATGTATATACATTATGTGAGTGGGTCTAGTAAAAGGGACCTTATGGAGCAAACCCAAAAAATTGAGTTTTTTATGCTAATAAAAAGCTACAATTTATCTCAACTTAGTGTTAAAATACTGGAGGGAAAAACCTTCCACGTGCAGAGAAACTGGCAGTTGAACTGGGGCTGTATTCAGCATAACAATTGAACTAGAAATCGAGAAAACATAAATTGAATTTCCACTTCCGGTATAATTAACGTTTCCGTATACTTAACGGCGTACCGCTCCGCAACGCAATTAAATCGTGCAGCCACTTTTTAACGGTGACTAACGAAGTTTGCGTAGAGTTTTTATAGCTTTCAAAGTGTCTCACGGCTCGTCTTGTCGGAATCCTTGGCTACTCTATTTGCTGTAGCGGTAAACTTTCAGCCAGAGGTAAGCTGTAGAGTGCATACAATAGTCTCAAAGCTATGCCGTTTTTTTTTTTTAGCTGCTTCTTTGAAACTCCGCCCATCCCCCGTTTATTGTACTGCGAGAAAGAGAGAGAATAAAAAGTAGCTTGTCTTTCCACCGCACCCATGGGGTCTTTTAAGTTGTTTTGAAATTTGGCATAGACGTAGAGTAAAGATCACTAAGACTAATTCTGCAAAAAACAAAAATTGGAGAAAGAAAGAATTTTTCCGATGACTTACTTCTGGAGCCCAAATCTCAATTTCAATTTTTGCGCCGTAAGGTCCCTTTTCCCAGACCCGCTCACATATTATATTATTATATACATACATATTATATATAATATATATATATATATATATTATATACTAAATGACCAATTTGCAGCTCCTCCTTTGTTCTTTAGCTTCTATTCATCAATGGGAAGGTGCTGCCCAACAAAAAATAAACCTCAAACAAAGTATTTTCATATAACTTCACCCACAATGATGCAGGATGGGCTATTTAAAAGAAGGTATTGAGATATTTAAAGTTCATCCTGTTTGAAAGCAGCTGGCCAGCCTGACTACAATATTGCTTTTACCTAATCGCTATGCTTGGAGGAAGGGTCTGGTTATTCCGTTGCACCAGTAGTTTGGTAATAGTGGAATGCAATTAAATGGGGGGGGGGTTTTCTTACCGTCCTGTCATGAATCTTTGCCAGCTGGTGCTGTATGATGTAGGTTATAGCTGAGGCTATGCAAGATCTGTTATAGTTGTACATGTAGATTGTATAATAGACTTGGAAAATCTTTACCCTTTGCACAATTGTACAATCATGTAGATTTTATACTAAGAGCAATGGTACAGTTTGTCCAAGGCAATTTTCAAAGGGACCACACATTATCAGACAAATTATGCAACTATATCATTTGTTATGTACTAGCCATATTAATGTTTCTGATGGTAAATTAATAAATTTGCTTTAAAACCATTGCAGGACTGCTTTAAGTTCTACAAATAAATTCAATTTTATTTCCAGGTGGCTCTGAGACATTTTTATATTAATTAACTTAACTTATATAATATTGTTTAATGTGCCATAAGTGGATAAAGCTACCACTTTCTCAATACTTGCCCTTCTTAAGATTTCTTCTTCTATTTTTCCTTTTTATTTGCACCTTTCTTTCTACTTGCCACATTGTTTTTCAGAACATGGGGATATTATTTGGACAGAAGTAGCAAAGCATTGGAAGCAAGTGGAACAACTGTTTGGAGGAGACTGAGAGATTCTGGCTATAAAATACTCAAGTTATATGTTGATATTTCAGAGGAGCAATTAGACAATGTCTTAACAACCATTACAGGAACCATATCCTAATTGGGGGCAGCAACTAATTAGCGGACTTTTAAACAGCCTTGGTATTACTGGGATATAGGTTTGGTGAAAGTATTTTGCAGGTTGACCCTTTGCGATAGTTGATTTGGTGTCACAGGTTTTTTGCTCCCTGTACATACTCCCTGAAGCATGGCAATAGCTTGTGGCACATTGATGGCCATCATAGCCTTAGATGGCAAGTTTGTGGGGCATTGAGGGTTATTCACTCATGATTACATACTTGTCTTGTGCTGATAACAATTTCTCTTACATAGTAGTGTACAAACATTTTTAAGCAGGTATGAAAGAGTACCAAGAGTGTACCCTCACCTCAGACAAAGGTGGTGAGAACATTCTAATCAGTCGGTATATGATTAGCTGTGAGGTGTTTGGGATGGGGTAACCACCATAGCTGGTTCACCAGTTCATAATCAACTCATTGGGCGCCTGTATATTATATGTATACGTTCTACTAGCTGTATTTGGTGCGCCTGAAGCTACAGGAGTCCCCATCCCAAAGCGGACCCATTCCCTTTGCCCTACATTCGTCTTTTAATCAACCCTACAAAAAAGCCTGACACAGTTTGCAAGTGCTAGGAATTTGCACCGCACAAGCTGAATTTAACCCAGGGTGGAATTACATCCGTGTGTAAAGAAATAAAAATTGGTCGCTGTAACAGATCCTGATTAACTCACTTATAAAAGAAACAGATTTAGTTTATTGAATGACAAGATTTGTGAACTTGGAAGTGATTATGATGGACCAGTTGCTGTAGAATAATTGATCACAATGAATGTTCCAGTCACTCCATGCCCACCACCTATAAGTCAAGATCATTTTCATCAGTTTATTGACACAGTAACACCATTGATTATCAACATGTAGATTGCAGGGAAGTGCATGCTTCAAGGCATAGTTAAACTGCCATTTTCTCCCTGTTGAAGGTTTTACCCTCCAGTATTTTAGCGCTAAGTTGAGATATATGTAGCTTTTTATTAGCACAAAAAACTCAATTTTTTTTTGGTTTGTGGCAGTAAGATCGCTTTTCCTAGACCCACTCACATTAATTAGTTTGACTGTCAATTAACTTAGTAGTTATCTTGTGTTGTTTCACAATTTCTTCTAAAATTAATCTAAGTAAAGTAACTCACCTACTTATACAGTAATAACTTTTTAAAGAAAGTACCTATTTTTAATGTTTTATAGCTATGGCTACTATTCTTAATTTATAAAGGTGACCTAAATCTGGCCACAAGTTTTGTGTGAGGAAAATAGCTTTTAATCATAAATGTAATATATTTAATATTGAAGGTAAAGTTTAAGTTCAGAATTGCAGTAAGTGTGGGAGAAGCAATTGTGACCCCACTTAGCCCACATGCACAACTCTGATTAAACAAGATATTCATATTGCACAGACATTTATATGACACAACAAAAAACATTATGACTCTTATCAACCATTTATGTGCAAAATAATGTATTAATGTAATTCATTAGATGTAAATTATATGTTTAAGAATCTGCACAAGACCATGTGGTTCCAGTTATGCAAGGAGCGTATGTTGGCTCAGCAATTGATATAAGATGTAAAAGCAAGTCTGCAGTAACATGGTATAAAGAAGGCAAAGAACTGGCCGAGCACGTGGTGATAGACGTTAATAGAATACATATCCGAAACGTACAAAGTGATGATAGTGGTGTCTATAAATGTTTGGGAATGACAAGAAAAAAATATGATTTTCTGGAGTTTTCCACATTATTAGTTGGAGGTTTGTAGGCTGTGTCTTCATTCATAAATGAGCTGATACCAATATCTCTAGCCTCAACAAGTTGTTTAAAATTATTCTTCATTTTTTGCAGCTATTTTTATGATGCAGTGAAAGCTACCAGTTTTGGTAGTATATCTCAGGATGCTACCAGAATTTCAAAATCATTAAAATTGAAAGACTCTGTAGCACTGTCCTCTGTTTCTTCTAAACACTAAACCCAAAAAGAATCCTATTCTATATTTAATATGAAGTCTTTAAACACTATTAAACTAATGTTTATTATATTTTTAGTCTCTTTTTGTTACTGTTTAACATGAAAGTTAAAGCTTATTTCAATTACAGTTGATGATGATCAAATCTGATGGTGCACGTCACCCAGAAAACAGTATTTAAGCAATAGTTGAGGTTTATAATATTATTGTAATCAATTGCAGTGAACCAACATTGTCTGCATTATCATTTTCACATTATTCTGGTTTTAGTGAAAGATTTGAAGATGATTGTTCCACAGCATGCATACGTAAGAATGGGCGAGACTGTTCAGTTCCAGTGTACCCAATACAAACTTGCAAATGCAGAGTCATCATCGTATGTTCCTCAGTGGTATCATACACAAACAGCGAGGTTGCCCAGAAATAGTGTACCTATATACACCGGAGAAACACTAACTATTAAGTATGTAGGAAGCAGAGATAGAGGTTTTTATTACTGTCATGGATACAATGCTAGACTAGATGTTAATTTCTGGGCATATGCTCAATTAGAAATATATGGTAACGAGTTAATTATATTTAGTACAGGACTATTACGATGATCCATGCCTACTTGTGAACTAGATTTTAAAAATATCTACATCATGACTATAATTATAGTCCAGGATTCTAACAAGATGCTGAACTAGCTAAGATTGAATGTTTAATCATGGTATCGAAGGCTTGATACAATAATGTGAAGAGACATACTAAAACTATGAGCTATAAATTCCCCAAGCTGTAACATACCCACTTTATTGGCCTTATCAAAATTTGAATCCTATATAGATCTTCTTATAATTAAATTCATCAGCAAAAAAGTTAATATTACAATTCAAGGTAGGCATGTCAAAGTTAAAGACAACTTTTATGTTATGAAAAGTATATTGCCTGGCGCAATGTTTAGATAGCGTACAACAGAACCAGCAATTGATAAGTCTTTACACAATAAGGCTAATAATCATATATATTATGATATATTGTACATGCATTATTGTCATCATTATTGTACATTCACTGGTCAATTTGATCAGATCACCTTGAAACTAGAAGATGTTGGCCGAAAGTAAAATATTAGGCTAAGAACATAAGCCGCTAATATTGCTAAGATGTAAATGTGAAAATCTAGCAATATAACTCTGATGAGGGTATTGAATGGTTTATTTCTATGTTTGATATTATTTACTTCAGTAGTATCTTCTAGGGTTGGTAACTCATGGTGTGAACTTAGCTGTAAAACTCCCTGTCCACACCCCCAACTTATATTGTAGTAGCTGCTATAACCTGGTTTGTAGGCTTCACTAGAGAAAGGTAGCTGCAAAAACTTAGAAAAATGGTAAGCCCACTGGTTGCTGTAACTATTAGTATAATCAGAGGGTAATGAGCTTGCTCAGTACAGGGTTAGATTTGTGGTAATCTCACTGGTCACTTACCTAACAATAACATTGTGAAAATATCTAATGTTGAATATATATATATATATATATATTATAGCCAGTGCTAATGAACTTCTAATGTCCCCAATTATGCAAGGTGTACCTGAAGGGAGCACAATTAGAATATTTTGCAGAACTAGGTATAGAGTAGAGTGGAGGAAGAATGGCCAACACATGCCAAAACATGTAGTATTTAAAACTAAACCTAATTTAATTAAAATTTCGAATGCCCTTAGTGAAGACAGTGGATTATATCAATGCGAATTCAGAACTGATGATGGAAAAGTTGTCGTTGGAACTTCTGAATTGAAAGTTGGAGGTATAATGATGTAATGCTTGTGTTAAATCATAACTCATAAATATTATAGAAAAATGTTTAATATCATTGTTAAACCATAGCTTAGGTTAGCATAAGTATCTTTTGGTATATTTAATTTGGATTTGTTGTTCAGAAGAAACTATTGTATGAAGGTGATAACAATCAGTTTACCACTTATAATATAATTAATAAAACATTTATAATAGTTATAGATAACACTAGAATCCGTAATCCTCACCTGGTTGTTGAAAATGGGAATGAAGGCACATTTTCCTGTTCATCATCGGCGTTGAATGGACAGAAAGGAAAGGGGGAGACTATGTGGTACCATACCGTGAATAGAGAATTGCCATATCAAGTACTTACAATGAATCTACATAAAGAACTCCATTTTGAGGCAGTCCAGCAAAAACAATCAGGATATTATTATTGCTTTGGATACATGTATGGCACTCAACAGTATTTTTGGTCGTTGGCTGAACTGTTTGTGTATGGTTAGTTCCACGTGTCGTTTTTTTAAATCAATTATTCTATAAATAATGTTGTTGTTGTTTTTAATCAATTATACTATAAATTAATATTGTAAGTTAAAAAAAACACAAGAAGAAATTAATTTTGTAAATTTGAAATTCATTGCTACTACTTGTAAAGTGATTTTGTAGCTACAAGGGTTAAATGTATGTAATTCAAACCAGTAATGCATAGTAATAATAGTGCTTTATATTGATTACACATATATTATATGAACATGCATATTTCTTAACTTTCAACATTTTGCAGATAAAATACGGTTCAAATCTGGACTTATTACTCCGAACATTCAAGGAGCTATAGTAGGTAGTTCTGTACATATTGAATGCTTTGGCACACAGGCTTCCAAATGGAAAAAACTGAATGAAACTCTTCCTAGTAATGCAAACTCACGAGGAAATATTTTAAAAATATCTCAGGTTACCTCTTCAAATGCAGGAATATATCAATGCTTCAATATTTTGGAAAATGGCTACCATTTCGGTGTTGATTCTGAACTTCTAGTAGGCAGTAAGTTGTGTACTAATGTTCAAATTAGAATTATCAAATTTATTGTTTTCAAAAAGAGCAAATAGATTACCAAATAAAGCCTAGAGATCATTCTTATATAACAAATGGAATAAATTATAACATGTATTGTAATGGCGAAGGTATCCGGTGGTTTTATACAAAAAATTATGATAATAAATTAGCAGAATTGACAGAAATAGGCAACTCTCCTGTTCTCAAACTGCTCAAAGTATCATCTAAAGACAATGGAGTTTACATTTGTTATGGCTATTCAACACATGCTCGAACATACTTTTTGGCTAAAGCACGCATTGAGCTGGACAGTAAGATAATAGAAGAACTTAATGAATGAATTTAGTATTATAATTATTTGATTGTGTGGAAAGAAGTTCTTTAAGCAACTTATCAACATGCTTTCATTGGTTGATTTTTTCCAATAATAGTTGATTAATTTTAATTAAATTTGTATTAAATTAGTATTAAAAATTTTATTACGTAGATAACAATTCTCAGTATTGTCTATAAATGATTCATATAATATATATAAATATAATATGTGTGTGTAGTACAGATTGCATGAGTCAGTGTGTGATATGGCGAAATATTTCACGAGCAGGCTAATTTATTTTAAAGAGCCAGAGGAGACTGAAAATAAAACCTGAGAGTAAAACAACTAGCCAATACACTCTGCTGAGTGTGCTAAGTGGTTTATTCTACTCTAGATATCTTCACTGAAGTAGTTTGTTGGCCATAAACCTTCTAGGTGCTCCCCACACCTCCAGCTGATATTTTAGCAGCTGCTCTAACCTGGTTGGGTATGCTCCACTAGAGTAAGGTAGCTGTAAAAGCCCTGAAAACTGGTAAGCTAGGCCCTTAATTGCTATAACTACTGGGGTAATGAGCTTACACAATACAGCCATGAGATAACACCACCATGTGATAACTTGAGTTATCTCATGGGTCACATACCTAAAGATAACATTGTGAAGATATCTATCATGGAATAAAAAAATTAAAAAATTAAAAAATATTATATACACTTAAAAATAGGGAGTTTGGAGAACTTAGTTTTTGTGTTAAGTAGGCGGCACTCCTTGAACACCCCAATTGAAACCCTAAAATTGTCTCGATGATTGGTCATTACTAAAAGACAATTTAAATTAAGATGCTAGAGGATATGGGCTATTAATTATAATGCAGTGGGGTGTCGAGACAGCGTTTCTTGGTGTAAACACCTCAGTTTAACAAAGAGGAAATAATAAAAAAAGCTCTATTCAATTGCCTGTGTAATTTGTAGGTCATTAATTGTACATTACAATTATTACTTCTTACATTACAATTACATTAGTTGGATTAGTCCACTACTCATTTATAAAAAAAGAATATTGGCTCAATTTTTTTTGACAAACATACATAGTAGACTAGCTTAATAAATTCAATACTTTTTTATAAATCATGACAATAATATCAGAGACTCCAACTGTCTCAGAATCTCCAGGACCATCTAGATTGTCAACTAGCTGAAGTTATATTATTTTGGAGGATTATCATTATTTGATATCTATTTTTACCTACTTATAATTAAAACGAAGACACGTCTATTTGATCATGGAAATATTTCCAAGGATGAATATGCTTCATTGAGCACTGAAACAGTTTGATACATAGTAGACTAGCTTCAACTAAGTATTTTTTTGTATTTTAAATCATGACATATTATCAAATGTTCCAACTATCTCAGAATCTCCAGGACAGTTAGATATTTCGTACTTTTATCCCAGGTATCCCCATTTGTCCCTGAAGATTGTCAACTACCTGAAATTGTATTATTTTTTTGGAGAAATTATTATTTTGATATTAATTTTCACCTCTATATGTAATAAAATACTGCACAGCTAACTTCCACTACAAGACAGGCAATTGTTTATGCATGAAAATTTAGTACAGATAATTGTCCAAACTTGAAGTAGGCCACCACTCTTTTATTTGATTTTCATCTAATTTCCATTGGGAGAAATTTTTTTATGAGCATTATTTATGAAGCTTTTTTTCAAGAAGGCTGCTGCAAAGTAATCATCAGTATACTGTTGTACTCCATTTTACTCCTTATAACCCGGTAAATGTAGAATCAAGCGTAAAACTAGAAACAGGGTAGGTGGAGATTAGGGAGGGTGTGTGTGCATGTGAGGAATGGTTGCTTTAGCTAATAGTTTGAGTCTATGTAATAATCATAATAAGGATGTATCAAGTGGCTATAATGTTTTCAAAGGGCATGTAGTAAGGTTTGTAGTACAACGATTAGAATATAAGTAAATTTGAACTAATTAATTTGAAGAAATGTATTAATACTTTTCGTTGGAATTTTTCACTAAGTTTTAATCATTTATAAAGATTTATTAGGAACCATTACACCAGAGTTTCAAATTGCATTTGTTGGAAAGAAGATCAACATTCATTGTAACAGTTTCTTTTCACCCAAATGGTATAAAAATGGAAAGCCTATTCAATTTGAAAACATACTATATCATGTTTTATTAACAGATAGTGGAGAATATGTATGTGAAGGATATTTAAACCAAGAAAGAGATCTATTTACTGCATCTTCTGTTTTATTTGTTGGCGGTAAGCTTATGCTGTTAAAACTGGGGTGTTATGGACCTAGTTTTAAGCAATCACTGTTCAAACATCCCAGTTTAAAACTTAATATTTTCATAGTTAGTCATAAATAGGCCATTGCAAGATAATGTGAGCATTTTTTCTGGAATAAAATAACATAATGGAATAATTCTAAAATAATAATTACATAATCATTCAAAAAAACAATCAATCCATATAATCCTGAAAGTTAAGTGCAACATTGCAATGAGTCTCACATGTAGTTTCTGACCTCTAGCTAATTAGAGTTTAGCAGCATACTGAAGTTGACACTTCAGATAGTTAAAATGTTAGGGGGGAGGGGGGGGATTAACTAGCGGCATCCGTAGTTTATCCCATTCTAGAATGATGAAAGCTACATTGTAGCTTGAAAACGTGTCCACTGTATTCCAAATGTAAAGAAATATTAATTCAACATTTTTAGCTTAGCTAGTAGCATTAAGATTTATATAATATTCACAACGGTCATACCCCTCACCTCACAACTGAAGAAGGCTTACGAGTCGAAATGTTTTATGAATATTATATAAATTTTAATGAAGCTAAAATTGAATTACTAGAAATATAGTAGCAATGAAAATATACGACATTAAAGAAATATTATTCTTCGGTTTTGGATAAAAGTTGTCTGCATGTACCTATGTCACTATTGTAAGGAGGTGAAGTAAACCACTGGCTACATTCATACTATACTAACAATGTGAAAAGTGAAGGCCACCTCCTGCCTCCCTTGTCCTACCCACCTAAATTTAACGATGAATTCAAAGTGCTTGCCAATTAACAATACAATAACTGTGGCCCCGCCCCCATGTTCTTACACCAGTGCTGGAAGCACTAGATAACAAATCTAGATCAGTTATGAAGATGTGCAAGGAAGCCAGTGATTCTCAGCTCATGGCACCACATTTTTGCAGAATGGGTTGCGCATAAGGAAGATTTTTGTATGAAACACAATGTGTCGACCATCTTCAAGTTGGCTGATTAGGCAAAACTATCAAATCTGTTTGGAAGAGCTGGTGGTAGTAGTGTTCGCACAACAAGATTAAACAAAGCACAACAAGATTAAACAAAGCAGTGCTTCCAGATATGAAGACATACATGGAAAGAATAAATTTGATGCTTATGTTTGACGATGACATTGGATCTGCTTTGAGGAAAGCATATGACTACGAAAGAGGAAGAGGACATGGCAAAGAAGACAAGTCCTAAATAAATAAAAATTGAGAGACTTTCTTCAAGTTGACAAAAATTATTCTGAATTCTTTCTTTTTCCATCGCAACAAGTTGTATGCTTGCCAATAGCTGAAGGAAAGGTAATCTATACAACAAATGGCAGAAACTTCTGCAGAAAATCAAGATTTAGAAAGCTTGGCTCCCTGCACCAACGAGAAAGCAGATACACATCTTTTCTTGCATGCTTTAGATGTGGTAAGGGTTGTAGAAAACTTCGTATATGTACAGTTGATACAAATATGATAGTATTAACTAAATCTTTGTTTCATAAATAAATCCTGAGGAGCTTTGGTTGGCATTCGGTTCATCATCGAGCTTTCAATATAATTATATATACGATGTTGTAAAGGAAATGGATCCAAGAACAAGTAAGGCCCTACCTGCCTTTCACTTATTCACAGGATGTGATCACTATCTGGATTTGGAGGATGAGGAAAGAAAGCTTCCTGGAGTACATGAAATGTGTATCCAGAAGTTATGGATATAATTAACAGCCTTCTTCTTATGATAGAATTAAGTAGCATAACCATTTCAGTGTTTGAGTGGTTTGTTATATTACTCGATGATCGCATAACAGCTTTTTACAAGGAAGACTAAGAACCTAGAAAACATACCGCCCACCCATGCAGCTCTCATGGAACATATTAAAAGCTAGCTATAAGGCACACTGTTGGCACCAGGCCTTGGTTTATAATACTGATAGTCCAAATCTGTCAGATTGGGCTGGAAGAAAACTTCCTTAGGATGGGAGCCACTTTGGATTGCATATTAATAAATACTTTGAACTCATTCATTGTGGCTGTAAAAAAGGGTGCAGAGGGAGGTGCTAGTGTATCAAGGCTGCTTGAAGTGTACTGCAAGCAAAATATCATAATTATTTTAATAATGAATTATAATTGATTGGAATTATGCAATTGTTTTATGAGCATCATGTCTGAATTCATTTCTGTCAAAAAAATTGACACATGTTAAAGTATGTAGATGAAATATCCTTGTATGGAAGTTTGTTAACAAATGAAGTTAAAAGGTCAAATCAAATGCCTCCACCGTCTAAAAATGTTTCTCACTACATAAATTGATACTATACTAAACTTTATGCTTTTATCTCACATAGTATTACCTTTTAGGATATTATGTACTGTGCTTTGTGCTAATATGAAAGTATTAACGGTACCTAGGTTCTCTTAGTGTTTTTTTAATTACCTCCCAAATATTTGATTGTAGCAATAGTCAATGGTCAAGAATAGTAATCAAGAAACTTATGTCGTATATCTTATGTGAGCCTAGTATCCACACATTATGAAGTGCTTAAAATTAATTACTCGACATAGCTTAACTACTCAAAACCTTAGATGTCATGAACTTACTAGCACATTATTGATTTATCGCTTCATTATTTCTTTCTCAGCCTTCTTTATTACTCGTTAAATGTATTCTCTTTCTTTCACAGGTTTTATTAAACAATACAGAATTAATATTAATGTTCAATAAATTGATCTAAAATATTATGTCATTAAAATAGACTCTATCCCACAATTGGATAAAGTTATCAAAACTACAGAGGGATCTAATGTGAATATAAACTGTTCATTTTCTGGATCAGTAACATGGGTTTTCAACAAATATGGTAATAAAAGCGACTTAACATTTGTATCTAATAAACATTATGTTGAATTTCATCCTGTAACAAGAGTTCATAATGGATTTTATTTCTGTATTGGGAGAGACAATGCTGATGGCTCCGCTCTTTTATCAAAAATACAATTACAAGTGTATGGTATGTAAGAGGTTATGAGTTGTCTTTTGCAAATTATGCGAGTGTGCATGAATGCTAACTGGGAATATTTTGAAAGTTCATCAGATCTGTATAATTGTGATGCTAATTATTTCACAGATAAATCTTAGTAAACATTTTTTAGAAAGAAAAGATGATGTGTTCATGGGAATATTACTAGCTTACTAGCTTACAATCAGTTGTAGATACTTCCCTTAGCAGTCACTTAATCTTTTGAAGGAATTATAGAGTATAGGCTTATTACTACATTGAGGAATGATATATAGAATACTTTTTTGAGTGATTATTTAACGTAGTTGACTTTAGAAACAATAAGAGAATGCTTTGGACTTGAAGTCCTTCATTATACTTGTTTACTGGATATAAACCAACACAAAACTTACATTATATTTTGTTGGTCACTTTGTGGACAAAGAACAATATTTTTGTATAGGCTTAAGGGTATGAAGCTATGACTAACTGTGCATAACCAAGATAACTTACCACCACCATACAGGTAAGGGTCTTTTGTTCAGTGGAGCATGGGATCTTGTCCACCTCCAAGCGAGCACAAAATGTGAGGGTCAATATTATAAAAAATTACATAACACACGTCCACACTTTTATTAAACAATCCTTAAATTTTTATTGTGTTACCTTGACAGTGTCACTCACTTAACTTGCTAGCCAATAATTTTATTTATAGAATTTGAATCAGTAGTTCATAAAACCCGCCCTACATTGTAAAAAATGGGGTGTTACAATACACCTTTTTAGTGCTTCAGCTACACTGGCTGTAGTACACCCTATAGGGTGTAATGGTACACCCTAAAATAGTGTTCCATTACACCCTTCAAACACCCCAGTGTAACTCCCAATAGAGTATTGTAATACACCTCTATTATACTCATTTTGGTGTTACCTTACACCCAGATTGGTATTAAAATCTACTCCTGCATGACACCATTTACACTTGCTTAATTATGATAGTAGATTAGCGTCATCAGCAGCTAGCCGGATCTGTTAGGGATGTGGTCAATAAACTCTAACCACACCCAATTTATTGTAAACTTAACCTGTTATATTCTTTACACTTCTGCTCTGTCTTCTAAGAGTTAAGTTACATTGTAAATAGCTATCTTACATGTAAGCAGCACTTCACTATTATAAGTGGTTTGCTATGAATATAATTAAATCTTCCAATACACCCTTATTGGTGTAAATACAGAGTGCTAACTAATGTGAGTGTAATAGTACACCGTATGGGTGTAACCATACACTTCAGAATTCAGAGGTGTAGCTGTACACCCCACTAGGGGTGTAACTGAACACCTCATTTTTTACAGTGTAGAATATGGACATAGAGAGCCCCAACTGCAGAAGAAAAAGAGACCAAAAATATAGACTGCTAAAAACTTCAAACTGTAGAGCATGTAAGATATATGGTGGCTATTTATGCCAGCTAACTTGCAATATTCTATAGCCTCAGGCTTTCTTTAGCCTAGCCGCTATGACTTTAATGGTAACTATTTTCCAGTAGAAATCTATAAGGCAGGTAGATTGGGGTAGCAAAAAGGGTATGTAATAAAACAAAATGAAAAACTGTGCAAAAACCACCAAAAAACCCCACCAAAATGATCTATAGCATAATCAATATCAGTATCGAAGTAAGGGGGAAAAAGAATGGAGGGAAAAAAGGAAAGGGTACAGTTAACAAAAGGGTCCTTACCCTAGCAAGTTGAACTGTTTTTAAACTAAACTGAGTGCCAGGTTGCACCATACTAGTATGTGATAAGAACAATGTAATCTCACATAGCACATAATAAGAAGTACATTAAAATGACTATTCCACAGATCAATCCATTGTAACACCAAGAGATCCCACAATTTTCACTGGTACGGTTATTAGGCTTCAATGTTATAAGTTAGGTGATGTTACCTGGACTTTTACGAGTAGCAATCAGACTAGTACACAAATAAACAGTATCAACAGCCCTAATTACTTAGATATAAATGGAACTACATCTTCAAGTGGTACTTATGAATGTGCAGGATACAATAAAAACAGAGAAATTTTAATATCCAAAACACAATTGAGTGTAATTGGTAAGTCACTCATTAATCAATTATATAGCACACAATTATTTATAATCACATCATGACTTACATACTCCAGTGTTATAGCATTTACTTTGAAAAACATAATGAAAAAAATATATAGTTTTATGCAGCCTAACTTATGTTTTATTTGATATTTTAGTAAAGCCTAAAATGCTACCCAGTACTCAAATGAGGTCTATAGGACGTACAGCATATTTTACCTGTAAATCAGATGAAGAAGTGAAATGGTTATTTGACAGGAAACACACTCCTCATAATGGGGTAACTTTTCAATACGGAAAAAATGTTTATGTTTTAAAATTAATGAATATTACAAAAGTTCATGAGGGTAGGTATACCTGTGATAGTACTATTGCAGGGGCATCTTATACTTCTGATGGAACCCTATATGTCACAAGTAAGTCTATTAGTAACAGTTATAAATATAACCTTGATTTCTAAGTAGTATTTCACCAAAAGATGACATCACTTTAATAAGTAAAAATATCTATGAAGTGCAGATATTTTATACTGGCATGCATCATTATAATACTAGTCACAGCATTGCTCCATATAGAGTACTGAACTTATTTCTTTCTTAGCCTTTTTTTACTCTTTAGATGTATTCTCTCTCTTCCACAGGCTTTTTAAAATTTTTTTTTAAATATTTGGACCCCGCTGGGAATGAACCCAGGACTTCGATGCACAAGGGAATAAAAAGAATGTTTGAAAAAAGATAATTTTCCTTGGTCTGACTGCTGAGAGTGAGATTGTATCGTAGTGGTACCCCTTAAGAGTGCAGTGACTTAGCAACTGAAACAGTAGAAACTGAAACTGTAGAGGTTTCCAGCAGCAATAATGATTCACAAATCTATTATAGGTACATATACACACTGAATATGCATCTAGTTAGCTGGATAAAAGAATATTTATGACTACAATAATCTCCTGGCACACGTTTCAGTAGGGCCTATCACCTTGTGAGCGAGCAAATAAATGTTCCCTGCAAAATTTTTTTTTTGGGAGGGACTAAAAAAAAGCAGAAATGAGAAAAGTTACTACGAAAATTTTGAAGACCAGCAACAAATGTAGAGGTAGACCAATAATGAGCTGGTCAGGGACAGCACCCTCTGAGGAGTTATGAATAATATACCTGAGGTTTGAGGAGCACCTAACTTGAACGAAACAGTCTCCCAAAGCCAGTTGTTTTTATAGTGTTGTTATGGTATTGCATAAATATAAAATTGTATGTCCTGAGGTGATGCAAAAGTTTCTCTAAGTTAAAAAAAAAATCTTATGTTAAAAATATAACACCATAATTGTTCACTTTCTTCCATGTATAATTAGCAAAATACATCTGCAAAAGTAAAAGTAATATAATATGTGAGATAATTGTCATGCATCAGGCTCATATTAGCCTAAAGGGCTTAGAAAAGATGCAGGGAAGAATAGGTTCCATGTTCTCTAAGTTTTTGCTTCCAACAGCCAAATAGGCGCTCAAATCTTATGTGAGCCTAATTAAGACATGAGAAATAATTTCCAAATTTTTAATATGTACAGTAGAATGCCAGTTGTCCAGTTATCCGGACACAATGGGACGGAGGGTGTCCAGATAAGTGAATATTCAGGATAACTGAACTCTGTGGAGAGGTTGACCTAAGTCAGTGTTGGGGGTAAGCCAATGTACATGTTTTACTAATACAGCTGCTTCTTAGGTTAAAAACAGCCTCCAACTATCTTTTTTTGATAAGCAGCATACTTCCAGCTTGTCCTTAATGCTTAGCACCACTCTTTTCCTCTTGCCTGTAGCCATTCTCTATGTCTGGTTGACCAACATTTCCGGATAACTGAAGTCCGGATAACTGACATTCTACTGTATGTTTAATCTTATTGTTTCCAATTCTTTTGAAATATGAAACAAAGTAAGCCTTAAATCAGTCCTAGTCAGAAGAAAATTATAATTAAAAAAAAACTATATTTGGTACACTGTTAAAACGGAGTGCTTAAATAGCACCTCTTGAGGTATTTACCAGGAAGTGTTTACCAGGAGACACTGTCTGGACACCCCATTTGAGCCCTTATCTAAACACCCTATTTTTAACAACGTATAATTTCACCAGTGGATTTTCACATTTTCACAGTGATCTAAATTTGTTATTTGTAATTTAATGCTTTGTTGCTGTAAAAGTGTGGAGTATTCATACATATTAAATTCAATAAAATTAATTCAATACTCATATTAAACTAGACTATAGATTTACATTGCTATTCAAACTAATTGCAGATAAACAACAAGAATGTTTAAGCATGGCCACCATACCTTATTCCATCAAATTACTAGAAGCAATTAATCAATATTCCTGTAATGAGGACCTGCAGTGCTTGAAAAATGCATTGATCGATTGCATTCCACAACCAACTCGATAAGTATCATAAAGTTGGCCTGCATAAACAAAAGTATGAATTCATTAAATTAAAGTGAGGAAATGATGTTTATGATGTGAGTATGGGAAAAATCGCTGTTCGATTGAACTCGCAAGGGGAAAATGAAATAGCGCGTAACTAATTGAAATAGTGTGTAACTAAAGTGAAATACCACAGTAGCTAAGTGAAATACCACAGTAGCTAAGTGAAATACTACGTGTAAGTGCGTACGCTTACATCGCTAACATTGGAAACGTACATTGCAGAGTTACGATATTCTTTACCACAGGAGCTCTACCGTTATTAGACGGAGTGTTTTTCCACAATTAAGCAATTGAAATAGCAAGAGGCTTCACCCTGTGCTATTTTAAAAGCGTTAGCACGATTACACTCGCTATTACTCTAACGCATCATCCTAGAATTTTTTTTTTTTTTGAGAGTGATGTTACAAAAAGATAAAAGACCAGCTATATAACTGGTAAAAGAAAGAAAAAGACAATAAATATACAAAAAGTTCAGGCTACACCGTCCAGGGAGGGGGTATGGTGGGGAGACGGTGGAGCCACAGCGATGCATTGCCCCGCCATAAAGCAACCGTAAACCGTAACGCGGCCAAACAGGTGACTGGAAGTTGGGGTGGAGTCAGAAGTGCCGCAGCAATTCTCGATGGCCCTGCGGTCAGCCAGCCCACTTAAGTGTCTCAGCCACCAGAGGGACGATGTCCGTCCTGGAAGAGCGGCATGCTGAGAGGTTGGCTGCAAGATTCCTCTGCACACCAACATGGAGGGCATGGCCAGGTGTTTGGGCAGCCTGAGCGATGGTGAGCTCCTGTAGCGGGCTGATGACAAGCACATCAAAGGCGGTTGGACGTCCAAGGCTCCAGCAAGGAATAATCGCTCACAAGACTAGCCGCGAAGGTAGCGTAGGTATGTCCAGTTGCGTGAAGATATTATGGGGTACAGCCACTACTTAGCTAAAGAATATCACAAAAATATCACAAAGATAAGGTTTAAATAACCTGACTTATTTTGTTTGCTTGCTTTTTTAATTCAAACAATTGTGGCTAGTGGCATTAAAACCCCTTTACCGTTGCCTGTGTCACTACCGCCTTCGTGCCACAAACAAATTGCATCATATTCAACCTTAATTTATTCCTTTCATGCATTTTCTAGCCACTTAGCCAGTTATTCACATGCTTCAGGTGTAAACATTGTCAATTCAACTGCTGCAATACTTACAACACAAGCTCTCAGCTATCTTTTAGTTTCACTACTTTGAAGGGCAAACTGAGCCGGAAATATTATATTATATTATAAGTAGTCAAATATTGATCAACTGCAGGGTAGATGGTGCTCTTGTCATTTGAATACTTCAATTAACGATTATTTTTTATAACTTGTGTTCAAGTTATAATCAATCATTTAACAATAGTGTAGTTTTAGGATCGCTCGAAAACTGTGCTCAATCACATCACTAGTTTCTATATGGGGGACGTACTATGTCACTTGTACATAGACCCTCACGTATTTTAGTGTTGGCTCGGTGCTCGACCCCACCCCATACTTCACTAGACCGGTTTAGCGGTAAAAAATGAATTGTTTACCACTTCGAATGCTTTGTGGTGTAGTTAAACCTCTAAACTAGCTGCAGTTCCATTTCTATTCCAATGAGTGGCTGTGTTAAGTTAATGCCTATTTTGTGATACAAGTTATACTCAACAGTATTCATTTGAAAATTCATTGTCCACTAGACTAACCAGGGAGGTAAATCTAGTGTAGGTATGTCCAGTTGTGTGAAGGTCTTGTGTCTACTTAGCTAAATAATATTACAAAGAAAACGATTAAATAACGTGACTTATTGTTGTTGCTTCTTTTTTTTTCACTTTAAAGAGGGTAAGTGGTTATTAAATTTAATTTAATAACTGGACTTTGTTTTTAGTAGCTTGAGTGCTAGAAGTTAAAATCAATCATTTAACAGTAGAGTGATAGACTCGCTCACTATAGGTGCTCAATTATATCACTACTATAATTATATCATATATTTCTTTATGTATAAGTGTTATTATAGACAAGAGACTCATTAAATAAAGGAGACATAACATGCTGTATTTAACATTTACTCTATATTGTACATCCCATTATTTCTTCAATTGTGTGTACATTTTGAATTTAATTTTCATGGTCTATGACAATCCCAGCCACTACTTTATTATGTCAAGAACCTCTACAATATGTACCTCTTTTAATCACTATAAATTAATTTTACGAGAAAGTATCTGTCTTGGCTCAAGATTGAGCAGGTCAAGTTGAAGGATGAGCAGGCACCCGGTTCAGGAACTATTGGCCAATTCCGCCAGGTCAGACAAATTGAACCCGCCCCCAAGGAAAACGGAGCCTTACCCCCCACCCGCTTCGGACACCTTTACCCACTAAACGTAGTAGGAAATTCGGGAAACCCAAGAGCACCCATAGTGCGCTAAGGTTTGCATAAATTTGGCACGGGATGCCAGGTACTGTCAAGGGTGGTGTGGTCACACCCATGTATTGGTGTGGCTAAGTCATTGTAGCAGTTAGGTAAAGGGTCTGGTGTGCGAGACTACTTATGTGCAGTCCTTGTGTATGTAGTAGTAGTTAGTAGCAGCTAGCTCGCATGGCGAAGAGGCTGAACGTGAAGTTGCCTGGTTTTAAACTGACAAGAAGCCTATTTCTGGAAAATCTACTCCCCATTTAATACCAAGGGGCTTTAAATCCAGAAAAAAAAAAGATTCTTTAGAGGATTCCTCTGGCAATGATGGTGAACTTAAAACAATTGAAACTCGTTCTTTTCATAATGATATTGAAGAACACTAGCCAACACTACATGAAATATCCCAAAAGCAATCGAGTGAGCCATTGAAAAGAATTCGTTTGAACTTATTAAAAACTGTGATAGAGGTGTTCCATGGAAATAGCGACATATCGCTGTAGACATTGTACTCCAGGAATGTATTATTGTGAGAGATGTTTTCAAGATGTACATGATAAAACTAACTTTCTTCATAGAGCAGAAATTTGGAAGGTATGCCACACTTTTTAATTTCCGCTTGTCCATTATTATTATTACTCTTTTTGTTGTTATATTAACTACTATTATAATTTTATTGTTATCATTATTATTTAATATAATAATTATCTATTATTATTATTATTGACTTAATATTTATTTTTTTTGTTCTTGCAGCTATTGTTATTGTTGTTGTTATTATTTACTTAGTATTTGTTATTATTATTACTGTTATTATCATTATTTGCTTATTATTGTTGTTGTTATTTTATTCGTATTGTTATGATTGTTATTGTTGTTATTGTTTTTATTATTATTATTAATGTTATTTTACGAGCATGTAAAATATTTTCACCAGCAGAAGGCAAGTAAAAATATGGTGTAAGAGTAAAATATCATTCCCATACTGTACGATGAGTGTGATCAGTGAATTATGGCTGCCTTGACATTTTTTCATCTGGTTTCTATACATTTTTCATTGGTTTTACTCGCCACACACGTGCTACTTGGAGCGTTTAATAACAAGTGTACAATATGAGAGAATACAGAATGCTAGCGTGATGCAGAAATATTCAATCAA
>WLWI01001127.1_pt1 | contig 23424 bp, 12 predicted proteins | sample 6701501 | NCBI WGS metagenome assembly WLWI01 (sample SAMN12718690, study PRJNA515312) | sponge metagenome | isolation source: marine sponge | host: Mycale hentscheli | place: New Zealand: South Island, Marlborough, Capsize Point | collected 2014-11-01 | reverse complement strand
AGCACTTGCAACAGTACAAAGTGTTTTCCCCACATCAAGGTCACTCTCACTCCTCATTCCCAAATCCAAGAGATGTCTTGCATGCAATAGACACAAATAAACTCATTGATTGGATGATCTCACACATGTAATTTTACCGCAATTATTCATTAAAAGAAAAAAGAAGAAGAATGATTTATAAAACACATTGAACAAGTACATGATTTTGCACACACACCACAACACAAGCATGAAGGTCCACTAGAAACACGTGAGTAATTATCAAAGTTGTTTAAAAAGAACATCTCTCCTGCACACGGTCTCATTTTTCATATATTCTGACATAGATTTCTCCATGTGTTTATGCGTCCAACATTAGTTAATAAAACTGCCATTGTAGGAATCCATCCCGACCTGCAAATCCTGTCTCCTGCACATAAGTTTCTACATCACTAGGGGAGCCATAATGAATTACTTGGCATACATTGGGACAATCTATTCCCATACCAAAGGCCACCGTTGCAACAATGACACATAAATTTGATATTTTACTAAATAAATTAATAATACTGCCTTTCACCTCTTGTTTAGTACAACTCATGAACACGTCCACGAGTCGAAATTCTTGAATAGATGTAGGCGCATGAGCAGGTATGGTGAAGTTGACACCAAGTGAGTTCTTAAAAAAACCCATATATATGTCAACACAGTCTTTTAAAGACTTGCAAAACACCACAACACAAGGATAATCTGCACCATCTTGTAAAAGTTTCTTGACTATTGGTTTAAATGTTTCTGTAAAAGTAGAAAACTTAATTACAGAGTACATAATGTTGGGTTTACATGGAGAGATGGAAACCACCAGTTCATCTCTCATTCCAATAATCTTCGATAACTCCATTAGCAATGGTGATGTGGCAGTAGCAGTTAGTGCCATGATATTTGCGTGTGCTGGAAGCATCCGGATCTCACTTATTCGCAACAGCAGACGTCTGAAGGTTTCTCCCCTATCATAATTAATATTTTTAAAATAATTGTATAAATCTCAAAATCAGTACTATGAACACATAACTGAGCAACAACAATGTTAATGAAGTTGTATCTATAAATTGTCTCATATCAACTGAAGTGTGTAAATTCACACTTAAATAAAAAACAACAACAGTTTATATCCATAATTACTTGTATCAACAAGAAATATTTCTTTAGCAAGAAAATACGTCATATAAATTTAGATCTATGAATAAAGAGAGTAGTAAACTGCTGCCAGCTATAATACCTTGCAATATTATAACTATGACCTAGTTACCTTATCATTTTTTCACTGTGTGGGCCTCATCAATAATAAAAGCTCAAAGTCAAAATCTGTCAATGTCCCCCAGTAACATTCTCTCCATTTTCTACTGCCAAGTAGCATTTCGGGAGTGAAGTACACCACTTGATATGCCCCTTCTGTTACAGCTTCCATGACTTCATTGCTGTCTTGGTCACCAGTTACATACCCTGTTCTATTTCCTCTACTAGATAGCACCATTATTTTGTATTGTTAAGTCAAATAGTAGCTGAACTTGAATTTAGTGAAAATACATGATTACTTATGAAGCACTTACCTGTTCTTTTATTATTGCAGTGAGTGGAGTAACAACCAATATGATTGAAGGCCCATTGTGGTGGGACGGCCCCCACATTAGTCTAAAAACATAACTGTTGTCTTGTCAGCTTGCTGACAGTAGCTGTTGTTAGGTAGAGTCACCATCCACAGTAAAAACTGATTAGTGTAATCTTCTTTGTAAACATATGTTCTGCATTTTTTATTTTATCTTGTTCGGTTATATAAACTACGGCCGAACTTTTTCAGTCAGTTAGCTCTCATATACTTGAACTTCAACAAAACTATCAGTTCAACTTAGTTGTTGGGGGTTGTACAACAGTTCATTATATTCCTGAGGTTGGAGTGCCTTGCTAAGTAATTAGCCTGAGAGCCTAACTCTGGTGGCAGTGAACTACTTCTTCCGTCTCGTTATTCCATTCCCCCACATCTCTTCGTAGAATTCCCTTTACAAGTTCTGATTTTACACTAGAAAAACCAAGCTCCCCAAAAGATTGTAAGATCTGAAGTTCGGCCATCTCTCTTCAGCAAGTAGAAAATGTTTTACGGATAACTAGGTTTAGAGTGAAGCCAGCCCATCCCTGGAAATCTCAAAGGGAGTAACTTTAATAGAATTATCAACAATAGCAGTGATGAATTACAAGAAGATGAAATCCAAGTTAACAATAAGTGTCTAAAGAAGAGACAGTGTGATAGACTATGTTTCCATGAGTAAGGATGGAGAGTTTAAATGAATGTGGTTAATTAGAGTTAGAGTTGATACATATTTCAGTATTCCAGTGAATTCTTTGTTAGTTATTTGTTCAGAAGGTCCTGTGTTGCGTCCCAAGATGTTTTTTTTAAACATTTTCTAAGTAAATTTCATGTCTCTAGTGTTTTATGTAGCTTGAAAGTTTGCCAATGCAGAATTTATGACATCAATACTTTGCTCAGTTGTCCAGGCCTTATTTATTCCCCCTACCCAATCCCTACAGAGCAGTTTTATTATCGGTTCAGGTATTTGGCTAGGAATTTGTATTTTGTACACCTAAGGTACATAGTACGATGAGCTGACAGAAAAGAACATGCTAAAATCAAACATGAAAGCTCAGTAACTATGCAGAGTGCAAACACAATGTTTAATTGAGCTGGCCACATCTGCCTCCTCTCCCCCCTCCTCCCTCCACCCCAGTCCCTGAATTCACATAACTACAACTCTACAGAACTGAATTCAGTGTTGTAGATGGTTGATGTGTGGTGTGCACATGTGTTGTTGTAGTTTGTTGTTGTTGTTGTTGTTGTTTTGCACATGTGGTTTAAGAGTGCAGGTGCTCTGGGTATTCACAAGAAGAAGCACCACGGTACCAGCATGTGTGTTTGTGTGTGTGTTTGTGTGTACATATGTGTGTTTGCGCATGTGTGTTTGTGCATGTGTGTGTGCATGTGTGTTTGTGCATGTGTGTGTGCATGTGTGTTTGTGCATGTGTGTGTGTTTGTGCATGGGTGTGTGTGTATGCGTGTGAGTGTCCAGTCGAGTAGTGATTTCTTCCAGTTGGGGATGGGGTGGTGTCTTTCAGAGGTAGCAGGCAGAACTATCTCAAGAGATACAATTGCCGTGATGAATGTAGCAAGCCAAGGCAGGACTAGCCAGGTTCTTGGCAATGTCTGACTTGCAATAGGTATACTTATTTAAGAGTGGAGGCAGCCTGGGTATCCACAAGAAGAAGCTCCACAGTAGCAGTGGTTAACCTTGTCCCCCCTCCCCCACCTCCCACACCAACAAGAGGGCCATATGACCCAATGAGCAGTGAAATACCAGCAATGTGTGTGCGTGTGTGTTGTGTGTACATTATACATATTAATAGTACATGTGATAGAAGTAATTATAACCTTTATTTTTTTAAGTATTGTATGGCATGTTTACCTAAACACTTGAATTGTTGTAGATTGTTATGTGTTAGAGTAAGAGAGATACTGAAAGATAACACTGCTGCTATTCAGCACCATTAAAAGTACATTTTGACATCAGCAAGCTAGAACACTCTTTGACTTCAGTGTGCTAAACACTTTCCATTGGTATAAATAACTCCAGGTCAATAGCAACTATTCCTTGCATCACAATCACACCATCTACAGGACTGTACGAGATATATATACATTGAACTTTGTATCCACACATAATCTAGTAATCCACAAAGGTTTGGGAGTGTGTGCTCTATTCTTTAGGAGCCGGGCAGTTAGTTGCAGGTTGTGCTGCCACCCACAGTTCGCTGCCACCCACAGTTCTCAGCCACCGTGGTAAACTCCACTTTACAAGTACCTAGGTAAGTTCTAACCATTGTGGTTATAACACTTCTTTACAAGTATTGCTTCTTATACTTGAACTTCAAGAAAATTAGAGGTAAGAAAACTGAAAAATACTTCTCGATAAAGGTCTCTAGCACACAGTGAGTGCTGCATCTTCCTATTGTAAGCTAACTCCACTAGTGTTTATTTATGGTCAGTCGTGTGGTTTCCTGTGTGGTTGCTGAGGGACTGAATCCAGTAAAGCGGATCTTGTCTATCACTATTAAGTCTATTTTCAAAATAATATATTGAAAATAGTATTTAGTATTTATATGGTAAATACTAAATCATTAATATTAGAGTGTGCTGAAATTTGCTATAAAAAAGTATAAAACTTCTATGTCACAACCATATGAACTAAGTTTTAAGAAGGAGGTAGTGTGCTAGCAATGTCTTTACGTCCAACAATGGAGATCTCCATAACTTTCTTGAGTGCAGCCCAAGAACAATCGGTGCCATTCTGCAGCCACTCCTGCAGTGTCTTTAGGAGACGTTTATTAGCCGAAGTCTCATCTTCTTCAATGGCATCCAGTGTTCCTATGTCCACCTCCAGTCCCATACCAATCTGATACCACCTCACTCTGGCAGGATACACAGCATCATACACATCTTTTAGATTGTCAACAGTGAGACTAGAGGAGGCTAAACAACAACAACAACAACAGAAAATACTATTTACTAGTACTTCTGTTTAGTTAATTCATATGCTTTGCTTATTTCACTTCAAATGTGAACAGTATTCTAAATAAAACTAATCTGCAAGCTCATTAAATTATTCATATGAATACCTTCATATGGTGTTCCAGTGGTCAATACATCATCACATTGTACCTATAGTGTTTGTAAACAATATAGTAACTTTAACACTGACCTTAATTAATTTATAGACATACCTTATGAAACCAAATTGTCTGTCCTGAATCAATAAGTGGAATTATTATAGTAATATTTGGGTCCTTCAGACACATCATTTTATGAGAGGTTTCATCTTCTAGTATGCATAAATGATGTGATTCTGAACATGATAGTTCTTCTGGTGGATGGTCCATACATTCAAATCCATATTGAAGTCTTGCATTGTGGTACTTGAGATTATGATTGACTTGTGTTAACATAGAAGTGATAGTATTTCTAATGTGTGCACAGACTACAGAAGTGGGTGTTTTTGGATGAGATTCTCTGTAGAGTACCACTTTAATATATGTGGCATAGCTAATGATAGTAACTGTGTCCAAGTCCTTTCCTACGAGAAATTCAATCTTGTTACGACAAGGACTGTCTTCCTTGAAAATCCAATTAAGTTTTGTGTTTGAAACCAGGCCTATAATAAGAGAAGAGAAGACTCCTAATGGTAAGTAGCCACACTTGTATCGATACACGAGAGGAGCCACATCAGTAGAAATAGGAACCTTTTGGAGCTCATCTTTTGTAGCACTTCTAAGAATGCTGGGCATGAAGTAAGTAATTACTTTTCTATCCCTTGTAATTGGAAGGGGAGCTAAGATATAGTGATGTTCAAAAAGTGTGATTAGCATCTCCACAGAAATAAAAACCTTTACATCTTCTTTAGTAGCTTTCAGTAGATCTGCCATTGTAAACTGAGCTTTATTCTTAAACATTGTAGCTGCTCGATGTCCAGCTTTATTGAAAATAAATGTCTTCTTTACTAATTGTGTTGCAGCATCAAAGATAACCTGAACAACAATTAATTCGTTTCTATGTAAGATAACAAACCCTATTTGTAACACAATTAATAAATTACATTTGATAATTAGTTGTTATACGATGTAGCTATGTTTTGATATAAGAGATTTGAATTACAAATAAAATATGTTATGCATCACCATAAGTCTCTGCTTGTCATGAAATGATTTGTAATTTTTTTTGGGTAAATTGGCAATAATTGAAAAATTATTGTCAATTGAGCGGAACAAGCGAGATATGGTCCATGAGCCAATCACCAAAATTTTGAATTTGAGTATCAAATGGGGGAATAATTCTAATTTTGATTTTCAGTTACACTGGTGTTTGTAGTATCCAAAAAAATGTGATGGACCTGTCACAAAGTAGCGTATTAGGACTATGGATCCAATCATTCAAAATGGCTGACACTTTCAAAGTGAATGTATGAAATGCACATTTTACCAAACATGTGATAAAAACTCATCAAACTAACAGTTTTATTGATGATAGACTTTTTTTTCAATAATTAGAAGGAATATAGAAAAAGTCCCTGAATTAACTTTGTATGTATAAAATATACTTTAAATATTTTTTTAACCAGTAAATTGTTCTCAATATAGACATCTTTGAACATTATAGCTGGCTGTTCAGAGTTCGCTTTCCAGTGACAGACAAACTCCTCATTATTACAATCTTGCTTACACTACCCACTAAAACTTTAAACTCTAGAGTAGTCAACCAGCTGATTTCTGTTCTGTTTGAATTTGTTTTTTTAATTCAGTAAAATGTATTATAGTTTTAATTCTCTAATGACAACTCTCATCAGTTATGCCAAGTTCAGTTCTAGCTATAAGTACATTTCAAAATATCTCTGATGTAGCTTTACAAATTGAAAGCACAATATCATTTTGAATGTCTCCAAAAAATTCCACTGAAGACATTAGGAACTTTTCAGTTCTACTAGGACCTTTTGGAGCCCTAGTACTTTCTCCAGTGACTTTTACTTCATTGTAGGATTTGCTTGTGAAAAAAAGTTAACTTGGCAATAATTTTTTTTTCAAACAAACTAAAAAAAATCAGTTTTTACCATCAGAATATCCTTATTAAATCCTGTATGGAAGCCTGTTAGCTAGGTGTTCATTCATGAAACATAATGTAATAAATATCTTGCCTCTCTTTACATTGTTGTAAAAAGTGATAACTAATTAATTTTTTCTGTTCATATTAAGCTTTGCTGAAGATTTCAGACTCACAAACTCTAACATGGCACAATCAAAATCAAAAGCAAAATGAAGATTACTGCAGGATAAACATGTTATTTATGACATCTAGAGATCAAACAATCAAATAATAAATATTTTTATGAAGGGCATTTAAGCCTATTGAGGGAGCAATAGTAAGAGATACTCTTGTTCCTGCTACATTTTTCAAACAGATACTAAAGTTAGAGAGGTTTCGACGTTACACAATGATGAGTAACTCTGAGCAGTCAGAAGTTCATTATCATACTAACTACTTGCTACGTGATTACACCAGACTTAAGTAATAATAGGTTTGAAGAAAAATCAAGCATATGAAAATTTCTTCATGAAGTTCCTGATTTGAGTAAGAAAGAACTTTTTACAAATCTTAGGATAACATCTATACCACTACTTCAATCTGACCCAGTATTCCGTAATAATTAATTACACTCCACCGAATATAGAACAAAACTAAATTAATGCAATAAAATGCTGAAACAATTCATGGTGTTACAATATTTAATTAATTGGACATTTCTATTTTCTCATTAATTTTTTCATTGGAAGTTAATTAAAAACCTATGTCTTATAAAAATATCTCTTTATATGGAAATAAAAAGACCTATCATCAGGTTAAAAAAATTGAATTTTTTTGTGAAAATATCAATACATTGCTTAACCGTGTCGGCCATTTTGAAAGATTGTATCCATAGTCCTAATAAGCTACCTTTGCGACAGGTCCATCACATATTTATGGATACTACAAACACCAGTGTAACTGAAAATCAAAGTTAGAATTACTCACCCAATTGATACTCATTTTTTGTCTGGCTCATGGACTAATACTATTAGTGGTGGATAATGCAGAATCATATTATGTTCTATATATATGTATGGATTGAACATACAGCATAAAGTCTTACTTTAAACTAAGGCTCCAAATTGCCAGATAATACCTGCAAAATGGTTGTTCATCAAGTCCCAATAACTTGCTGGAACTGGCAACAATTGCATTGAAACTTTTTACAAGATGAAATTTCAAAAACCTCACTATTATTGGGGGCTTCTCGGCTAACTGCAACATGTTGATTGTCAAGAGCCACTGGTAGTCAGAATAGCTTACTATAGAAGCTACCACTACTCTGAGAAAGCTGAGGTAAGTACGTACTTCTATTATTTTTTAGCTAAAATTGCATAAAAAAACTAGGGCCTTTTTGTAGCTCAGAGCTTGTTCAAGATTGTGTAGTATGAACTAAGATAAAAATTATGTAACTATATAATATAGTAGTTTTGTAGTTTTAATGTAACATTACTAAACTGACTTACTCGATATTTGGGCTCAAGCAAACCACTAATTTAATTGATGATAGTATATGGGTAAGTAGATATCTGGCAGTTTCAAACTTTTTAAAATAAACTTTTAATTAATCCTCAAAAATTTAAAATCCAAGCAATTCTATTGTTAATTAATACAAAATAAACATTTTCATCATAAGATTCTGCCATGTTATCTGTTATATTAAATAATATAACTTAATTACATAATAAAAAAATTTATTATTGAAAGACACTTTACAACAATATAAATACAAAATATGCTTTAGGATTTGTTACATTATTATCGTTTCACCGTATTAAATAATAAGTTTATAAATGATACAGTGATAGGCAGTTTAACTTCTTGTAATATAAAACGTAAATTAGTCAAGATAATTTAAGTTCAAGTGTTCTTGAATTAATAAATAAAAAAATACATCGACACTGGAACATATTGGGAACACTTAGTACTCTACACCTCTAGTATTTAAATATGAAAAGTAAATTAATGAAGGTATATATTGCTAACCTTGACGTCACAAATGACTATGTTTTCAAAACCTCTCACATCTGGATAGTACAGGAGTGTGCCAACACGATAATGAAGAAACCATAGGACATTGGTTAGTTCTGATGAATCAATATTTAAACTTTCTGCAATCTCACTGCTTTCTTTAAGTGTCATTGTGCGCTTTCCTTTTGTTCGCAAAACAATGCTGAACATTAACCAGGAGCAAGGAATGTGAACTTTACCTAGATTTTTCTTAATGCAATTCTCAAAAGTTTCTCTTGCTTTGTTGATTTCCTCTACAGTTCCTTTCTTGTTGTCCAGTGCTAATGTCAGGAATTCTTCTGAGGCATACTCGACAATGTCTTGGTGGTAAAATTCTGTCTGCTCAATTTTCTTTCTAAGAATCTGATCTCGTTTTTTTAATTGTGACAGAGACACTTTGTCTCTAAATGTTCCCACAAGCATAGCTTTAGTAACTATGTCGGCTTGCTCCAAGTCAGCATTTGAGTCTTGATTTGAGGTCAATTTGTCGCTCGTATTCTTCATGCATGCTATACTAGCCAGAGTTTGAAAGGTGGCTTCTTCTAGAGTTACTATAGAGTCTTCTTTCTCAGTAGAAACTCCATCTTCATTGGTGTAATACATTTTAAACATACAGTCCCAGGAATCAGTGAGTCGACTGAAAATAAGATGTAAAGAAGCCCCCATTAGAAAGCGAGACATCAGGTCTAGAAATTCAGTTTGGCCTCCATGATCAGTTGTTATCAAGTATATAGTGTCTTTCAGTAAATACTTTACTTTCTCTTCATTGTGTTCTGCTGCAGCTTCAATATAAGCAGGATAAATTTCAGCTACATTGATGGCATGTGATTCTTTTAACTTGTCCTCATTGTCAGAAGTTGCTGATGTCTTAGCCGGTGTTCTTATATCTTCTACAGCTGTATTTAAAGACATTTCCGTAGTATCATTATTTTTTGAAGATTGGGCATCAATAACTTCTTCAGCTGCTGATACATCTAGTTTGATTTGGAATTTCGGTTTGGTCTCTGCATAAAATGATCAATCAAATTCAACTATTATTTCATTCAATTTATTAAACACAATGAGTATATTTTTAACTTTAACAGTAAATTTTGATGAGTTTACCGGCTTTCATTTAACTTAGTTCATTTATGCTAAATTACTATTACCTGTTGTTATATAGAGTTATAACATTTCAGAATTTTAACCCATCATTATAACTTCAGCATAATAATCAAAAATGTGTCATACTAAGTATGACACATTCTCAACAATATTGAATAATTCTTAACTATTTTTTTTGAAGAAAACTCAAATTTTAAGGAAAATTTCCCAAAATTTTTAATAAAATGATTTTAACTTGTTTGTGGACTATGCTTCAGATTGCATACTTTATAGAATGGGTTCGTGTTACCATACTTTTATTACGTTGCTTGGCAAAGGGGTTAGTAAAATCAGGATTGCTGAAAAGCTTCACATAAATTGGGTCCAGAAATATGGAATGGATCTTTTGTTTATAGTTAAAATGGATTCCTGTGATCGAGTACACATCTCAGGAGCTGGAACACTGACTTCAAGAACTATTTTTATATATAGCTTGTTTAGCATTGTGTTTCTTAATACATTCACCACCATCAGACTTCAATACAATGCCACTCCCAGTGCTTTCTAAGTACCACTTCTTAAGGCTTTGTCATGTCTTCTACTCAAAAACTGCTCCCTGGGCAGGTCGAACAGCAGGTACACTTATACACTGATGGTAGTTAGTTTCTTCCAGTCACAGGTGGGGCAAACCACAGGATGCATACATTCAACACAAAGGCACACATATGAATGGCCATTCCATTAATACGAATAGCACAGTACCGGAGTATTACATTACACCATACACACAAGTAGCTGTTTTTACTTGTTTGATCTTTCAACCCTCTCTTCTTTTTTCTGTCATCATCTCATGGTGTCTATAGAGGCTCTGGTTCTGAGATTGTTGACTGTGCCTACTTATTTTAGTTGATGATCATTATTTAGTGGAATATTTATGTGATCTTCAGCCTATTTACTACTACATGGTCTAGTTGTTCACTTTGGCCAACAATTAGCTTTAGCTGCCATGGATGAGGAATTTGATGTGCCGTTGGGACCACCAGCTAAAAAGCTTTGTGAGGGTATGATATACTTATCATCAGATTCTTCTTCCGAGAGCTCAGAAGACTTCTTGTTTCCTTCTGATACAGAAAATGAAAACACTGTTTGTGGACTGCAAGATGAAACGGTATCAAATCAGCAAATTAGTGTTCCTGCGCCAGAAAACAAATGGGATTTACATTTCATTGATCTCTACAGCGATCACTTCTGGAGCTACCATAATCTATATCTCCTTTGAGTGAAGACCTTGCTAACATTTTAAGAAAAAAGAATGCAATTTCATCGAAGGTAATCCACTTAAATCCATCAAATAGAGTATTTTATTTTTTTTATTTTTTTTTACAAAATAGATTACATGTAGAGGCCAAAAGAATCAACATTCTCAGGCATCCCATACTAATGCTTCCAATGTTTCAAATACATCTTCTCCAACCCAGCCATCCTCAAATGAGCTTTCTAATTCTATCTCAGATGGTGCTCCTCAGGTTGAAGTAGGTGATTATGTTGCAGTTTATCTCGAGAAGTATGACCCCGAACAGCCTCAGATCGGAAAGATAACATCTATTTCAAGCATGGACGAGATAGTGGACATAGAATTGTATATGGGGTGCTATAGTGGTAGCTGGAAGGTGTGCATGATTGGAAGAGGAACAACAAGAAAGGTTTGGAATGTATCTGTTCCATTTTTACAGCAAGACTTCGTTCCATTTAGTTCATGAAGTCAATGAAACTTCATAAGGATACTGTGTTGGAAGAATAAACACTCTGGTCTTTGTTAGTCACTAATATACTATCGAACTCTATTTTTGGACGAATTACTATGTGGAATTGATATGCTATAAATATTCTTCCTCTAGATCCAATAAACACTTGTTCTAATTAAGTGCCTGTAGTTCTTGTTAGGAACCCTGGGCCAACCGAGGACCAATAGCTCTATGATCCTTGTTCTTACTGGAAATCCATGCTGAACATGCAGTTAAGACCCATTGTTCTAACTTGGGACCTATCATTGGGGCCGTTGTTGTAATTAAAGACTTATAGTTGAAACCCTTGTTGTAATCAAATTTCCATAGTTGGGCTCCTAGTTGTAATCAAGGACCCATAGTTGGGTCCCTTGTTGTAACCAAGGAGTCCCAAGTTGTAATTAAGGACCCATAGTTGGGTCCCTTGTTGTCATCATGGACCCATAGTTGGGTCCCAAGTTGTAATTAAGGACCCACAGTTGGGTCCCAAGTTGTAATCAAGGACCCATAGTTGGGTCCCTTGTTGTAATCAAGGACCCATAGTTGGGTCCCTTGTTGAATGAAGGACCCATAGTTGGGTCCCTTGTCGTAATCAAGGACCCATAGTTGGGTCCCTTGTCGTAATCAAGGACCCATAGTTGGGTCCCTTGTCATAATCAAGGACCCATAGTTGGGTCCCTTATTGAATGAAGGTCCCATAGTTGGGACTAGCAGGGACCCTTTTGTGAATATGGACAAAAGACTTGGAGTATTGGAAGAATAGGGGCCACAATTTCACAGATATTACCAAGTCATATTTAATGTGGACGCCAAATATCTGCTCAGAAAAGAAGTCACTCAACTTTATTGTGACCTTATTTTTCAGTCCCTTTGAGTACTCTAAACTTTTATGACATAAATAAAATAAAGCACACAATTTATTTCAACAAAAATCTTTAACTCCCTAAAAATGATGTTTTAAGTGTGGGCTGAATAAAGAACATGGCACAAAATGTTGTTCTTTTAAGTTGGTCATGAGAATAAACCAATATTGTTGAGAACCTGGTTAATATATAGCATTATTTATTGTCTAATATTATTTCTTGTGCTCATCAAGTTGTTATCCAAGTATTATGCATTACAAAGTCCATATAAAGAAACTATTATTTGTAAAAGTAAATTGCTGATGTCATATTCATATTAATAATGATAAAATTAAACTTTAATAATATTCATAGTGAAGAACTTGAATTATACAATTCAAAACACTAATAATAATGTAAGAAATAAATCCAATAAATAGATTCCCCATCAACTTAAACCCCCACATCATAATAGGAGGACAACTAAATGATATAATTTGACTGTGATCAAGAGAAATGTGCTCTGATAACAATCAAAACTTTAATTAATTTTGCAGCTACGAATGATAAACTTAAAGGTGTAAATATTAAAACATTCAGCTTTATTAAAGTTTTGTACAAGTTCTACTTACTTTCTACAGCTTCTTGTATAACCTCATTAAGAATTGAAGTTTCACCAACAATGTCCTTCCTGGTCCATTGCCCCTGTTGTGCAAATCCGAATGACTTACTGATACTCTGAATGAATAGCTGCCTTCTCTCTGCTACTCCAGTGCTTGGTTCATTAATTTTCATGTTAGATTGATCAATGTTTATAAAATCTCCAAGTAATCGATGTAGAGTTGAACTTTTACCAGATCTTGGAAGACCAACAAAATTCATTCGTCCCACACATAGGTCCACACATGTCTGTTTTTGTATGGCTTCTTGACAGGCTTTCTCAATTTCTTTATCTAGGTGTTTATTTAATACAATAAGAACATATTATGTGACTTTGAAAAAGTTTTATTACTAATCTCTCTACATATAGGCAGTCTAACTAATTAAACCATTAGCAAGTACAAGTCCTATATTCGTGATAGGTGAAACATAAGGGTTACAGACGTGTAATAATTAGATCATAAATTGGCTTAAATCTGTCTGAAACAAAACACAATAATAACAAAAACAAGTTCTCTCTGAATTCAGCATATTCTAGTGACAAGCACACAGACATGTATACCAATTAACTGACTGACCGGCAAACAGACAATTAAGCAAACAGATAAACTAACAGACAAGAAATAAGACATGCATACAAATAAACTAACTAACACAAAAAAAGAACAAACAAATAAACAAATAGATAAACTCAAAGACAGACATTGAATAAAAGATTACCTATATGCTAAATATCCTGTCATACATTAACAAACAAGATTTCAGTACGATGTATTCCCTTATTTGTTTGCACATATTTAGTAAATATTGCTGTGACATCTGCAGCTTTCACAATTTCTGTAGTAATTCTGCCATTATTAATAATACTTGACATTTCAATTTTTACCGTTTACAAATACAAAACATATCTAGTAATAATTATTACCAAAAATAAATAATAAAGGGGAAATATCAATCTAAAAATTTTTATGAAAACTTAACATTTTGTATTTAAATGTTGTTTGTATGTATTAATAGATAATTAAATAAATACACTCAAAGATGGGCACTAAAAATGTGATTACCCATAAGCTATACATCAAGATTTCAATAAGTTGTACAATAATGCTGTTGCTTCATCTGCATCTTTCGCAAATTCTATAGTTGTTATGCCATTATTATATAATACTTGACATTTCAATATTTTACCGTCCACTATATACAAGACGTATCTTGCAGTAATTATTACCACAAACAAACAAAAAGGTGAAGATATAAATCTAAAAAATCTCAATCAAACCTTAGCATTTGTATTTATGATTACCTCATTGACAGTTTTATAAAGAAAAGAAATCAAACGCATTGTATCGAAAAATATCTTAAACAATGCCACTAGCTTTGTAGTTGTTATTTATATTGTGTATGTAATTAGAATAATATAGTATCTTTCTGAACAGAATCATCTGATTAAATCTTATTTACATATTGCATATATTGTTGAAAATATTACCATCAGTTTCAACAATGTGTTATGAAGGTATTCGCGATGCATGTTCAAAATAAGCAAAACTATTAAAGTGAATCATTTTGAAACGCATAACTATGACAAATACTCAAAAGATAGTATGTTTCTGACAACAATCATCAAATTAAATCATAACTACGTATTGTGTGTATATTATTGGAAGTATTATCATTGTTTAAACAATGTGATATGAAAATGTTTACACATTAATGATCAAAATGAGCAAAAAGAGCAAAATGAATCATGCATTAAAAGCATAACTATGTGAAATACTCAATGCCAGTAACCTTATTTTATAAATCAGATTTAACCAATCCATACATTACAACCTGCTAACAATCTACAATCTTACTTTTTAGTAATTTCTTTTCTGTTAGTCTATCTTTATCTTTCAATTCTGAAGAATGAATAATTTCTGATACATTCCATTTGGTAGAAGTTGCTGAAAGTTGTACTTTTACTATAAATTCAAACAAATTATATACAAATACATACTATAAATACAGTTTGTACTACTAATTAATTTAATAAAACATGACTAGTTCACAATAATAGCAAGGTGTGGATGACATGTCAATCCTAGAGAGTGTAGTTAAACAGTCACTAGAGATCCCTAAACCTGTAAGCTGGAAAAGTAAATGTAAAATGCTAGAGAAATTAGCTAAATTGCCACAAGAAATCTACAAGTAAAGCAAAAGAAAAAGGCTCACAATAGACTTGTAGGGAAAATAATATGTTTAAGCACCTTAGCCAGAAATGACATAGTTTTGAGTAAGCATTTTAACTGCTAAAAGTAGATCTTAGATCTAGACAGTAAAGGAAGATTTGATTAGAACATAGAAAGTATCAGTACAGGCAAGTGGCCTGGGTTCATATCCCAAATTTTTTTTTCTGTATTGTTTAACAATTGAAAGAGAGAAAATGCATCCAACGAGTAAGTATAATAATATATTTTCTTTTTCTTTTTTTAACTTATCATAAACTGTATCCATTCTTTCACATCTGGCAAAGAATTAATGCTGAATTCAGTTGACAAGTATCTGAAACAGCCTATTATATATAACACGTCCCACAATAAAGTATGCTAATTATTTTACAATAGTTTATAGTTGAAAATCAATTTTTTGATAGTCGAGTAGATTTGATCTCTGGTACGATAGAGCATTTTCAACAAAGCGTATTTTGGAAACGCTACTTTATAAACCGAATCCTTTGATTTAGTTATTCTTACCCATCTTGGAAATTTGATTGCTTTCCAAATAATCAATAGTCACTAAACTTATATTTAACCCTTAAAGGTTATTTTTTCCAAACAGTTAAAATGTATAGGTTTATTCTCTTATAAGAACATAACAAATAAAAACAAAAATATCTGTAGGTTCACTTGAGATTATAGTTTTTCATTATTTCTATGATATTATCCCTTCCACTCATTACAATGTTTAATTAATAAGTTCTGATTATTTTATATTATAATATTTATCACATAAATGCTTTAATAAAATTTAAACCAATACTACCAATTGAAAGAGCATTGTTGTCTTTCAGTATGATACATATATGTGCACGAAACATTTAGAAATAAGTAGCTACTAAGTTAACTATTGTTAAAGTCACGTTATGAACTAGCTTTGCAGTAAAAGTGATCAAAGAAGAATCTCTTTATCTCCAACGAATTGGTTGAAGTTCATCACAATTGCTAGAAACGATGGTGGAATAAATAATTACAATTTTATTGAAATTTCATCGAAACACTCAAACTCTTGTTCATCACTAGATATTTTATTTACATTCCATTCCAAGTCACCTCTTTCACTAACCACTGAACGACAATGCTCACTATTGGAGAAATATATTTCACTGTCAAAAGTACAAGATTCTATAGCTCCTGCAGAAGCATGTCCACACTGTAAAAAGTGCACACTTTTTAGCCTTATCCAGCATGGTGTGCTATCACACTAATGGTAAGAAGTGTGTTGAGCATATTAAAATACAAGTGTGCTCACAAAGTAGTGTGTAGGACACACTTTTTTTTTATTAATCTAAAGGTGGCAGAGTGTGTTAGAGTGAGAAAATTAAAGCTATAAGATTTTATTTTTATCAGCTCAACAGTGACTAGCACTGAGATAAGGAACACCTATTTGAATTACACACAAAAATTTAGCCTAATTCCAAAAAAAAGCCAGGGAATGCGGTATATTTATTGTGAATATTATATATATTATATATAATATTGATTGCAGGTTTTGATTTGGCATCTTCGCTTGATCATAATGAATGAGGGAAGAATTATTTAATTAGCATAAATCATTTAATCAGCATATTTTATAGTTTAACTCGTGTTCATCTGATCATGGCGAAGGAGAGAAAATGTCCATAAAAATTTTTTAAACATTTTTTTTATAGTCTGACATTCCATTTGATCATAACAAAGAAATTCAATTTTATGGTTTGGCATCTTCACTTGATCATATCGAAAGAGGGGAATTTGTCCAGAAACACTTAATTAGCATATTTTATGGCTAGAATTGAATTAATTTTGTATTTTTGTAAAACTTACTTAATCTTAATATTGTAGTATCTGAGAGAATGTGCTTGTGTTGATCACGCCCTCCAAATATTACTATTTCTGTGAGCTCAGAAGAAATGACAAAAGCAGGAGCACAGTGATGTTCTCTAGGCTGTGGCAAGATGGTCATCTAAAGTACAAAAAAATATTGAACAATAATCATGACATGCAAATTTTAACATTATTATTTCTAGAATAATCAAATACACTTGAAACATGTATTGCTTAAATATTTTGATCAATAATATAATTACAAAACAAAATTCAATTTCAATATACCTATCTGAGATATCAAATAGTCTTTATGATTTTTCTTCTCAAAAATTCGTTAAAAAGAAGTTTTGCTGAAGTCTTGCAATTTTTATCGTTATGATTTTATTAAATACAATTCAAACGTTTTTTGGATGAATATTGAGATCAATAATTTATTTACAAAATACTTTTTAATTTTAATATAATTATGTGTGATGGCTAATGGTCTTTTTGTATCTCTTTTTGCATGAGAATACCACACAATAATGTTCTTGTTTGTATTCAATTGGTCAAAAAATTTCATTCCTCATTCAATGATTCATTCAGTCTCAGCTGAAATAGTTATAATTGACTCCTGAAGAGGACTTTGGCAAGAAGTCCAAATGCTGTGTTTTGTTTCAATTATCAATATTATGGCTGTTAGAATGAGAAAATTTGCTATTTTCATACCTCTTATAATGGTTTATTCGTTGATACAAAATATAACTCTGCATATGTACTTTAACATGTATTGCTGATAATTAGTGAAGTTTTTTCTAAAGGTAACCAGATAAATTTTCTTATACATATCATTTGTTAGCTTGTTGTATTTACTTTTACTGTATAAATCTATCATTTGTAATTAAAGTACGTTTTTTTTAAATAAAATCTAAAATAGAAAAAGTTTAGCTGCAATGGCTTCATTTATTTTGTTATTTCACATGTTATAATAACTACTACAATTATTATAAATCTTAATATTAAAACAATCTGGTCTGAATATTTCTTGATTAAAACTGAAAATATCATTATGTTATAAGCTGTTGCTTTAATTTTAATATGATGCATCTACGTACCCTGTGATGTATTAATAATTAATATTTTCAAAATATTTTAATCATCTTAATTGAAGTTTATTGTAATAAGTGATCACCTATAGATTTGGGCATATCTGTAAACACCTTATGTGCTTTGAAACTGTGCCTAGGTTAAAGATCTGGTGCTCTGAGGTATACAACTAATGTTAGTATGTGGGAACTATCTATCATGAATGTTTAGTGTATGTCATTTATTTAGTGCAAATATTATTAGCAATGAGTCAATAGTTGTCTCATGCACTCTTTAGTAATAATGCTCATAGGCTCCAACTCTAACAGATTAAAAATTTTCTTTTCCCAGAACGTTCACTGTTTTGTCCGTAAATAATGTCAGCTAGACGATATTAGATCATTGTGGAGATTTTGCTAAATCATTTTTTATTATATTATACGTCAATATATGAATAATGATAGATCAAAACCTCACTTATTTCCTTGCAATAATGTGGTATAATGAGAGCAACAATACAATTGGTAAAGGTTTGAAATGTTTGTAGCCGAAAAAGATAAAAAATGATTATTTTTATTTATGGTAGCATATTCCACACCTATTAATTTTTTAAATCTTTAAAATGGCCAGATTGTCTATGAATACTTTTATAAGTGTCACAAGGAAAGATTAATATACATGTGGAAGGACTCAACTATTTCAATTAAGTTTTTTATGGTTTACAGCACACAATATTTATTAAATTGATGAGCAAACAAGTGCATAATAAACAATTAAGGTTAATAGATCTAGTTTATATACAAATTTTATATATATATGAAATTCGACTGATGATTATGATGGTGTAAAATAGGAATCCTTCTCACATCATGCTTTTTAAGTATTTGACTGCCTCAGTTTGATGAATTACAAATGTTATAAATATAAATTGATTAAAACATTTCATCAATATTGATTATATCTATATTTTTAATGTAAATAATTAAAATATGCAGAATGCTGCAGTGGTTGAGTCACAAGTCAATAATTGTAAGTAAGAAACTAGCATAATGTCTGAATAAAAGAATACTTATAATTAAATGTGTAATGCGATAAGGTCCCAATTATTCTATACTAGGAAGACTAACTTATTTACCTCATATAATTTTCGAAAAATTAAATTAAACATTTGACTTCTTTAAATAATTATTACATAATTGTTTGTATTATTTCAACTGAACTATAATTATAAAATATACCTGTTGCCAACTTTGTGCTGGTACATGGAGACACCAAACATCACTTAAAGTCTTTCTGCCATCGTAACCACCAATTACTAACAACTGTGGGTTGTTTGTATTATAATCCAGACAAATAGCTGCATGACGCCTTCTAGGAGATGGTTGTAGGGCTCCATTAGGATACACAAGTTTGGTAAACAACTAGAAAACAGTGAAACAAAATATACCAAATAATTATAAATGCTTTTAATTTTAACGCCAACAGACTGAAATAGTAGTTGTGTACCTATTAAAGCAACAGACACTATAACTGCATTATACAGTCATAATTACATGTACTACTTGAACAAGGTGATGTACTTAAATAAAAAATATAAAAATATTAATTAATGTTACATAATTAAGATTAATGTATAATTGGAAGGTCTGGAATAAAATAAGATAGCTAAACCAGTGAACTTAGGCAGATTGAAAACAATTTAGAGAAAAATATATTATAATTAATGATATTATTTAGATGTTTAATAAAAATATTATAAGATATTTATTTAGTCTACTTATATACATCTGCTCAATGTAAGCTGTTACATAAGTGACCTCTTAGTACAACATTCTTTGTGAGTGCAGCTGCGTCTTGACCGTTTATACACCCTGTCTTATGTTCAACAGTACTCCCTCCCTATTTTCATCTTTATTAAATTACTATACATTCACTGATTTCATAATTGAGATTATAAACTGATCACATAGTATTAATAGTGTTAGCATAATTAATAGAATCTAGTTCATATTACATAAACCACATTCCACATAATTATTAATTTTAGAGTATTATAATTTACATTGTAAAAACACACGTTTTGAATGCATACTACTTGAGATGAGAGATGAATATGATAAATAGTTCTAATCTGAACATGATGGTGCTAGTCATTTTGCATATCATAAACTTATTAAATTGATAAACGTAATTGTCTTATGAGGAAGATATTTATCATTGCATAACGTATAGTCTGTAAAAATTGATTGATGTGAATAAACTATTAGTACAAATATGAATTGAGGTTAGAACTTGTATATAAGGGTCATATAAATTTGACATAAATCCGTAATCACTTAATTTAATTCAGAAACTAGCCAATATTGAATACTGTTTTGCCTAACGTATTAATGTTTAAAGTATTTCCACAATTAACAACTAAGAATATAGTTAGTGAAATCAATGTTCTATATTATTATGAAGTAGTCAACCACAGAATTAACATGAGCTTATCTGTCATTCATGTGTTTATAAAATATTTTTTACAATACATATAATCAATTAAAAAAAAGCAGGATTAGATTTAAAACAAATAAATAAAACATACAATGTCTCAGTAATGCAGGAGCAGATTTTGGATTTTTGAGGGGGGCTTTTTTTTAAGAAGGAAAGAAATAGCTACAGCTACTGACAGAAAAATGTTATAATGCATTACCTACAAGATTATATTCTCATATTTGTCTGTATAGTAATGAGCATTATAATGTGACTCTCCAGAACTAAATGGATGAAATGTTAAAATCTAGAAATATAAAAAAATCAAATCTAGATGCTCATCATTTTGCTACTTCAAACTTCCTATTATGCTCATATTATGCTCCTTTACGGATCTCAAAGATCACTTTAACCACATTCACAACTATAAGAATCTCACTACCCATGACTAAACTGAATTCTGGTTTGGCCACTGTTGATATGTGAGTTGCTAATCTGCATCCTAATGGGCAACAGTGCTGGAAAGTATTTAATTAATTCCTAAAGTAAGCTGTATTGAAATCTTCAAATAAAATTACCTCTATAGAGGGTATTTAGTAAACTCAAAAAAGTCCCAAAGACATTCTATTGAAGACTACATCAAAGTACTAATATTATTATAGTACAATAAAAATGCTTACTTGTTTGCCAAAAACTTACTACCTCATTAAACTTATAGACTAATCATGCTAGCAAAAGCTAGTATTTATGAAATCACGTATTATGCTCAAAATTATGCCAGCACAATTTACCAACCCCTAGTGAATAGGTACATATAATCATTAAAAAAAATGAAACTGATTTATGAGAAATAAGGAAAATTCAAAGACTTTTTAGCTAATGGTGAAAATAGTTTTCTATAATTGTCAAATTCAACCATGAAGAAAATTATTGAATGAGCAACAACCATCAAATAATAATATTCTCTCCAGAATTAATAAATGCTATCCTTGCTCTGCTATTGTATACTACGAACTTAGTCTGCCATATCATCCAGACAAATAGTCAAAATTTGGACTCAGCATATCAATAAGTAGAGATGCATTTGTTAGAAAATATATTACATAAACCACATTCCACATAATTATTAAAAAATGTTATTATTGGAGTATGAGGAAATGCATTGACGACAATAAGTGATTGTTATTATAATTGTAGTTCATGTTACAGGTAAGAAATACAGTTGCTAAATAAAATGAGGGCTCATTCTGCTTGCTTCAATTCTTTGATGGCTGCAATCTAGCTATTAACTTGTCCTTTCTTGAACACTTGATCCACTACAACTACTTCATAGTACATGTTAATCACCAGTCTTGTTTGGGAATGAACACATCACATCCTCAGCGTCAATTAAGTATAAACAATTAATTAATCACTGACAATAGTTCACTACTAGTTCATAACATGAACTCTACATATCAGTGAGTAAATGCAATTCAAAACTACTCTTCACAAAATTTTCTAATAGTAAAGTATTCCAATATATTTCATGTAATATAAATATTTCATACATAATATACATGTAACTGAGGAGCTAATGCTGTAATAGAATATAAATGGATATAATATTTTAGTATAACAATTGCAAAGTTTCAACACTATATATAAAGTAATTTATGTTATAGTGCCAAAACTGTGAAAGTATAGACTAGTTACAAAATGTATTTCTTTAAAAATTTAATGTTGTAATTTCTATGCTTGCCACATTAAACAATTCTTACCATCTGTGTCAAGTCTATGAGATATGTATTATTGAGTCTACTAGTACCATCAAATCCCCCAAACAAGACTGCATGAGTAGGACTAATACAGGTGAGAGTAAAAGCAGCTCTTGGAGAAGGTCGAGTTCCAGTAATTAAGGGAGAAGACCATGTACCTAATTAGAAATAATAATTTTTTGTACTAATGGATGAATCAATAATTCGTAAAAAAATTTCTGAATTTTTTTAAGACTGGACTTAGAGAAACTAAGATCCTTCATGAAAAAAATGTATTTAACTTAACTGCTTCCCATATGGTTTGCTTGACTGTAACTAATTTGGAGGTTACTCTATTTTTGCAATTGAGAACTCCCACTTTCTTTTTGCATTGTAATTTTGCCGGTAACTTTCAAAACTCACATGGCATAATTCTCACAATCTTATCACAATAATGTGATGTAATTTAAATGTACACTTCTTAAGTTAAATAAGTAACCTCAAATAGCTATTACAATTTTAGATTCATTTTTTAAATGAAGATATTCATAATTATTGATCCTCCATCAATAACATCTGCAACATCACAAAGGGCAAGTTCTATATTTGAAAACATACTAATTGAATTAGACCACCAACTTGACCCAACCGATGGTTAAATAATCTGACGAAAAGCTACCTTTGACTGGGTTGTAAATTCCAGCCGTTTGACTCGCCTTCAGAATTAGTCCAAGTGTATACAATTTACGAAATAAATATCATTAATAGTAAATTACAAGAACAACATCAAAGGCAGTCGGTGAGCACAAAAAGAACCAGTAGAGGTAGTAACCTTCCAAAATGAGAGATGATAATAGAGAGAGAAAAGTCCAAATCATAAAGTTTAGAGAGAGAACCAACAACTGAACAAGGAAGAGAAAGCAATCAGTATAAGAGAGTAATTCTAACAGTAATTAGTGTGAGAGACAGAAATACGAATACTAGTGAGTGAATGAAAGCGTGAAC
>WLWI01001126.1_pt1 | contig 23430 bp, 20 predicted proteins | sample 6701501 | NCBI WGS metagenome assembly WLWI01 (sample SAMN12718690, study PRJNA515312) | sponge metagenome | isolation source: marine sponge | host: Mycale hentscheli | place: New Zealand: South Island, Marlborough, Capsize Point | collected 2014-11-01 | reverse complement strand
AGCACTATAATGTAGTACTATAGCTCATGCTGCATTCATGCATGATTTTTAGTTATTGATGTAGTAATTCCACATTTATCCTGGAATGCTAACTTCAGCTGAACTTTATACTGTAAACATCATAAACTGAACAAGTTAGCTAGTGTCCACTGAGAGGAATAAGAAAACAGAGCTGGGATGGCTGAGGAAATTGTGGATAAAACTACCTTATGCTGCACTCCTAATTTGTACAAGTCTGTAGCTCAGGTACACTGAGTGGCGGGGTACTACTTGCTAGTTGTATTTAATAGCTGGACACACACAAAGAATCAGTGCCACTGTTAAACGTAGTAAAATAGTTTTACTGAGCTCTCTGTTTTATCTCTTTTATCAGTAACTTGCAGTCTATAAGCCAGGAGTCCAATCATTGCAGATACAGAAGTGCTACAAGGAGTACATTCCATTGTACAAATTTTAAGCACAAATTGTGGTCTTCTAAAGTGGCTTTGGAATAATGGCTATAGTAAATTTGGCAAAATTTGTTCTTTCCACACAGATTTTTATGAATTTTATACCACTTTGTAGTACAATGAATGCTCTACAACATGTACTAAAATAAAAATTTACTATCATAAGGCCAGGAAGTAGAAAAACTACATTTGTCAAGAAGGATTGTGAGAGACTGGGCAAAGGGAGAAGTACTCCAAAATGCTAACATGGTTTTTATTTCCTTTACGATATTGTAACCAAATGATATGGTATTCAATATGTTTGCTTTATTTTAAAGTGCACTGAAATAATTTCATCATAACTAAAGCAAACGGTTAATTTACAAGTCAACAAGACACTAAGCCTATTAAACAGCAAATGGAAGTACAGTAGAACTTCAGTTATCCGAACTTCAATTTCCGAACACTCCAATTAACTGATCATCCAAAATATAATAGTAGTACATGCGGACATGAAGAATTGCTTGACCACGCCCCTTCATTAGTGTTTTATAATACATTTTCTATGGTGTTCAGAAAATCCGAACACCCCTCGGTCCCAACAAGTTCAGATAATTGAGTCCTACTTTATTACATGAAAGAAGCAGTGGAATCATGGAAGATTTCAAAACAGTAATTAAATGGATTGAAACTTTCTCACTTCAAGGGGTCTAGGAGAAGCAAAGGCAAAATGTGAAAAAAAATCTTAGTTGTCGCCGGGGAATCGAACCCAGGACCCCTGGCTTTAGCCACCAGTACTCCTAGCCACTGAGCTACGACAACCCACGACTTCCAAGACCTTCACATTTCAATCTAGTTTTTATGAAGGGTTAAATGATTCAGCCATTCTCAACTGTAGCAATTATGATAATAGCAACTTTTCTCATTCTAACAGCAATATTATGTTAATTTAAACTTAACTTGACGAAGTTGAAATGTCGGGTTACGTTATAATTAACATATAGTATTGGCTGTTACAAAGAGAAAATGTTGGGTTAAGTTGTACTATTAAGCTGCACAGTTGCACAGGTAAGCATTGAAAAATGTAGAATCACCAAATTCTGGTATAGGGTGACCAGTATTAAGTCTTGCAAGGATATTTAATACACTTGCCAATAAGTATTTATGTTAGACCTAAGAGTGACTCACTATAAGCTGAATTGAAACTTCTATTTACTATTATTACTAGAATATGGTTACTGCTAAATTCAGGGAACAAGCTAAGGGCTAGGCCAAAGAGCTACAGTTTCAAGCCAATTCCTTAGTCTCCACGGCAGTAAAGTTCTGCTGTTCCAGCAGCTCTTTGAGTGCATTTTAAACTTCCCTAACTCTTTCTGTTCTGCTGATCACTTTTATTCCATTCAATGGACAATTTGCAATAAAACAGTGCTAAAGATTAGCATGGTTATGTGCAGGCACATTAGTAGAAAGCATATGCCTGCGGCAAATTGAATTGAAGAAATATATCATAAAGTCATTAGTGGGTCAGCTTCGCTCAATTCACTGAATTTTTATTATTGTTGTTGTTGTTGCTGTTATTGTTAGCATTCCCTTTTTTATTTATTAACTTCGTTTTTATTTATGGGGCTAATAAGTCAGCAATCCAGTTCGAGTAGCTAAATTGTTGTTCATAGTCTTTATTATATGCACAGCAAATTAAAATTAGGTTCATAGCAAACAGATAGTGTTGATGCTGTCCAAACATTCCTTCAACTCCAGTACTACGAAATAATACTTTAAATAATTTTAAGAAATTACTGTATATACCAGACATTCCCTAACACTACAGCAGTAAGAAATTTCACACACAGCCGAGACTGACTCATTCCAAGCAAAGAACTTTTAATAGCTTCTTACTAGATCCATGCTGATGCCATGATTGGTTAGGAAGACAAATCCGACTCTGCTTAATGCTCTGTGGATTTCCAGTGTACTCGACAATTGGCCAAATCCTTGGAATCTAATATTACTTGAAAGTCTACTACTGGTATTTCATCTTCAGTAGCCATTTAATCCAGTTGGTAGAGGGTAATAAAGCCTGAGACACAGTTTCATTTTTATCCAATAACTCTAGTGACGATTCTTTACCCTATCTGTCTCGCACAAGTCTGCTCAAGCGAGACACTTTACCTTCTTTTTTTTTAAATTACTGCACACGTCTTTTTGTTCTTGTATGTGCGATTTGTGTACCGAAACTCTTCTTACATGCACTTTTTAAATTGCTTACTGGTTTCACTTGCTTTCACATTGCCAAGTGTAACTGGATGTGATGCAGTGGCATGGTAATAATAATAAAAATAATGAAAACAAAAATTGATTTTGACATTCAGTCAAAGTTTCATTGGCACATTGCATTTCAAATACTGTAACACAGTATTGAGAACATGAAGAGACCAAGCAATCAAGTATACTTGAAAAACATAATAGTCTTACAAGTGCACAAAGAGTTTATGGAACAGTTGAGCTTAATTCTATGGCTACAGAAAATAGGAAGAAAAGTGTAATAATTTCTGACCAGCCGACCCTGTACCAATTTATATTACACTTACTTACTACCGTCGTCAGTCTCTTTATTTACCCAATGCTAGTAGTTGTTCACGTGCAGAGCACATTGTATTCATGAGCGCGTGGGCGCTAAAAGTTCCACATAATTGAATTCCGCTATTTAATGTAGGGCGTGGCGTGGCTCAGAGCTAGATGCGCGTGACCGTTTTGAATTCAACCACAAAGTTGTTATTTATTCGAAAAAATTTGAACGGTTGCATGCAAATCTTCCCAAGAGCTGATGCTCATTATTAAACTACTGCCATGGCGAATACAGCCGTATATTCATCGATAGATGAACTGAACTTAGGCGTTCCCAAACGCCCCGGGTGTGCGTCGGCGGTCCCAGCCTCTGAAAGCGAAAAGCACCATTTTAGCTCTGCTGTGGCAGTCCCTCCCCCGCTCCCTCCTCCTAACCCTACAAAGTTGACTGCTCTAGCAGAGTCTAAGAAGAAGCCAAGTGAGTATTTTTGCATGGTGTTGCAGCTTTAGTTTTGAGATTAGAGGTAGCACTCGACAAGTTATCATTTTACACTCATTAGCATCCAATTCTGAAGAGAGCATGAACCAAAGTGATACAGGAGCTAAGCTTGATGAAGATTCCAGAACTTCCAGTTCTCCTTCTCTTAAATCTCTGGAAAGTCATTCTTCTGACCAAACTGATGGCTCTGCACTCTCTGCATTATACGCTACTGTGAACAAGGTAAAATACTCTAGTGTTAGTGTAAGGTAGCATTCTTCCTTAGTGAGTTAGTGTGGTTGTAGTTTATAGAAGAAAGAATGAAGGTTCAGGGAGACCAGGGATTTGTAGTGTACACACATGGAGTTGTAGGCCAATTATTGAATAGTGTAAAACAAACACACTGGCCAAGTAAAATAAAATACTTTTGATTATGAAATCCACTTTTGTTAAAAGTAGTACAGTATTAGTGTTTTTGGTTCCTTCAGGTAGCAGCACCTCTCTGGCTTTCATTCTGTGTGTGTGTGCATGTGTGTGGGAGCAGTTAGTTTGTGTTCCTTTTGTTAAGATTCAACACAGTTATTTTTTGAACAGCGGCAGGTCATTTTAATAGTGAGGAAAAAATGCCACGTTAATACTTGTCAAAGTACATACATTGCACCGTCTAAATGCATGCACTATTACAACTCATGTCTTTGTTTTCTTACTTCCAGAAGCCCCCCGAAGTGCCCCCTCCTCTAAACCCTGCGCTGGTCCCCAAAGACCTGGACAGAAGCGATGTGGTCACCAACGGGTTGGGGAGCGAAGGAGAAGCAGTCATGTTTATGCCGCCCCAGGAAGATAAAACAAGTCGCAAAGCAGTCATGCTCCCTAGAACGCACGTCTACGAGACAGTACCAGACGACATTGCTCAGGTAAGGTTGATGCAATTTTCCTTCTTGTTAGCTGCAGCATGCATTTCTTGGTAAGTTGTAGTGATTCCCTAGCCCTGGCTGGCTGACTTTTTCTATAGTACGTATCAAATTCCTAGTCTAGAATCAGGCTGCTAGGGTGCACGTGTATCTATCTGGCTTTCTTGTGATGGTTGTTGTTGCAATATGAGTTTACGATGAGGATGATTAATCTATTGCATCCATCTACCGTCTGTCATGCTCGAATCCATGTTTTGTCAATTGTGAATTTGTTGTCAAATGTTGGACACCTGCAATTAATTAAAAAAATTTTTTTTTATTTTAAGGCCCAGTCAATACAGCCTCGCTCTTTCTCCATCAGCGGAAGTAGTACTTTTCGGAAGAAATCATTCAAAAAAAGAAAATCCATCAGAAACGAGAAAGGAAAGTCGTTGTCTTCTGCTCCAGCAAGTGCTGTCTCTCTCACACAGCTGGAACCCTATCCTTCAAGTGGAGAGACGATGAAGCTGAATGAATTTGTGAAGCGCTTCTCCCATTACTTGCCGCTGTGTGTGCATGTGGAAGAAGGCTATTGCGGCACAGAGGAAAGGTATGTTAGTGAGTAACTGAATGGAAGAGAGGCCGGAGTGAGTAAATGAGATAAGTGGTTAGTTCTGTGTGTCCATTGTAATCCAAGAGGTAGTGGTTGGAGATCACTTCAATTGACTTAGATGCCACGTGGTGCAGTTGTGATTTACGGCCAGATGTATCAGTTTTCTTGTTTTGTTGTTTCCTTTTCATTAACCTTATGCATGGTGTAGTTGTTGGTTGCATGCACTGATTATTGGCACTGTGCTGGGAAATGCATCTACGAATGCAAAAGCAGCTGTTATCCCAGCAATAACTCTGCATTTTTACATTATGAATATTGTTAAGTTAAAGGAGACTAAAAGGCGTGGTGGTGGTATTCATCATTTTCCTGGAGGATTACATCTTTGGTTGTGATTGTCTGGTTCTCTCTATGCTTGGATTAACAGAATCAGTCAGGCAGGTCACTTGCTTCTTTGAAATATTATGTCTCTGTAGCAACAACGAGTGTGCGCATGTGTTTGTGTTCAGCTCGAAATTGTTGAGGTTGTTGGCACGAACTTCCCCATACTATAAGTTTAGCTGCTCTCTCTTCCTCTTGTCCATGGCATTAGCAAGTATGAATCTTTGTGTTGTAGCGGTTCTGGATAAGAATGTATGTGTGTGTATGTGTGTGTGTATGTGTGTGTGTGTTTGTGTGACATGTCACTTGAGTTGGCAGTCTATAGTTTGTGAATTCTATATACTTGACTTGAGTGAGCTGGTTTCCGTGGCAATAGGTCTGGCCCCACTCTAGTGCCAGAGTACCAGTTCAGAATGTTGGTTTATTTTTCGGTGCCAGAAATTGTACACTAAAATTTTAAACAAACATCTTGTGGAATGTCAGAACACTGTACTGGGATTCAATCACTATTGTTGGAAAATCCCCAACAAGGCCGTGTGTGCTGCTGTGTGGTGTGGATGTTTCTGAGCATGGAACATGGAGTGATTTCTTGTGTTGTCAGTAGTCCAGTAAGGGAGGCAGAGGTTGGTGTAGTCATTATCATGTTATAGCCTGTTTCTCTGTTGAGAGGACTTATACACCTAGCACATGGTAGCTTATTCCAGCTGCCTATTGCCGTAATGCTGTGTAGGAACTGTTCCATGGACAGGAAATGATAATGTACTTTGAGATTTTGATGAGGAGTTAGTCCCAGTCATAAGTATGCCTAGTTGTAAAGTTTGGTGGAACTCTTTGATGGCTTGCTCTACCACACTTATACTTACACTATTTTTCAGTTTCACTTTTATTCAACAAGCTTGTTTAAATAACGTGTGAGTCAATCATTTTCTAAAATAATATTATTTGCATCATCATTTATATTATCATTTTATTATTATCGTTTAGATTTGTTATTTCTTCTGGAGACATCTACAACTTTCACTTTGTCAAGAACGAGAAGGTGGTTTCCCTTCGAGACAGCAGTGACAACAGTTTCTCAGTCCCTCTGAACTCTGCAGTGGACTTTGGGATACTCTACAATCCAAAGTGAGTTGTGATCTCACCATGGCATCAATGGGAGGGAGGGAGGGGCTGCTGAACACACTATTTCATAGTAATAGGAAGGGCTGCTAAATGATGTGGGCCTCTGCAATTGCACAACAATGGGACGGTTGCGGAATGCAATATCTCACAATAATGGGAGGGGCTGCAACATGATGGGGTCTTTATAATCTCACAATAATGGGAGGGGCTGCAATTTTATAGTGATGGGGGAGGGGCTGCAGAATGACGTGATCGCTGTAACCTCACATTTGTGGGAGGGGCTGCAACATGATGGGGTCTTTATAATCTCACAATAATGGGAGGGGCTGCAATTTTATAGTGATGGGGGGAGGGGCTGCAATTTTATAGTGATGGGGGGAGGGGCTGCAGAATGATGTGATCGCTGCAACCTCACATTTGTGGGAGGGGCTGCAGAATGATGCTGGCTATACACACCTTATGTAACAGATTTTACCATCTTATATTTACCATGCAGTAATGACGTCAGTGTGGCTGGGAGAGGCTACACGTACAAGACAGTGTTGGACTTGCCCAGCTCGAAGGCCTGTCCGAAGATATTGTGCGCAACCCATTCGCACGTGGTGAATGATAGCAAGTGCTCCGTGCAGGCAGACGAGATACTCATCGTGTTGAAGTTGACCAAGACTCATGTGATTAAGAAGAGGATTCTGAAGGTCTACAGTCTGACCACTAAGGAGCACAAGACATTACAGGTGGGTGGAGTGAGTGAATGGAGTGCAATCCTTGGTGGGTGTGGTAGTAGTTGGTGGTTGGTTGGTGAGTTCGGGGGGGGGGGGGGGAGGGTGGAGTATTAATTGAGAGTAATACAGTTTGGTTTTTTGAACTTAATCTGCACCTGTAAGTTGAGGAAGCTGTGTACGGTGATGGTGTTATAGTAACTGTGAAAAAATACTTTTGAAACGCAAGCATGCAAATGTGAGGTGCACATTTTTATGTGTGCGGGTTAATACAAGATGTGCTACTTTTACATGTGCATGCATGTGTGTGTGTGTGTGTGCGAGTGTGTGTGTGTGTGAATGTGTGTGCATGTGCGAGTGTGTGAGAGGAGAAGAAGGACACGTGTGGAAGACAGTATTGAGAACAGTGGTAGCAGTACAGCTACAGATGAGCCATACCAGTGCAGTGTGTGTGAGAGAGCATTCAGATGTAAGTAAGACATTGATAGACAGATCTGTCACCACTCATTAATAACTGTGATTTAGTCTGTCACTTGTGGCAGAGAAGCATCATCCGATGGGTGGCTGCCTTTCAAGGTCAAGGTCAAGGTGTGTGTGTGTGTGTGTGTGTGTGTGTGTGTGTGTGTGTGTGTGTGTGTGAGTGTGTGTGTGTGAGTGTGTGCATGCATGCCACCAGGTTAGATAAAGTTAGAACATAGCTACTGTAGTTTTTGTATTGTGCCAGAGGAACTCTACACTTCTTAGGTCCTTCAAAGAGGGACATTATTAACTTAGTGTCCCCTCCTTGAGGGCAGGGACACACTTAGTGTCCCTCCGATTGCGCTTAGTGTCCTGTTGTTAGGAGCAGTCGCTACATTCTAAACTAGTTCGACACTGCAGCTGTTGTGAACAAACATCTTTAGGGTCCTTCAGGCCCTAAGTAGTGCCCTGGCTGCACTCAGGGACGCTACAACCTGGGGCCTTCAAGACCCTACAAAAGGTAGTTTCCTCCGAGGCAGCGCTAACTATTATTATATTGGATTGCCAGACGTAGAGTTCTCTATAATACTCAACTCATTTCCCCCCAATGTTTGGCATATCTGTTTGAACTCTAATGTTGACACTCTCCTGTTAGTCCAGGACCTCTGGTGTGTGTGTGTGTGTTGAGGTGATTCAACACAAAGCAATGCAAACAATATGAATTTTCAATTTTCATTTGTATCATTTAGGACTGTGAAGTCTGGTGTAATATTTGATAAACAATTGTGTAGTGGTTCATTTTATGTTGGCACAACGTGTCAAGATCTCTCACATTGCTTGGTCAAGTTTCACTTTTAGAATAATAATAATAATAATAATAATAATATTGTAGTGGCGTGCTTCAGCGAGCAAGCTAGTTTTGGTTAAAGTCCTATTTTATCCATATTTTCATTAAGTGAGTAATAAACTAATTGATGGAGAGCTTACTATCTATAAATGAAGACAGATTGTACAAATGTTTGCTTTTGTATACTGAGTAAGCTTATGAATCTGTAAGTTCTTCTCAGGGCACAACAGTAGCACTGATTACTGTGCAGACTTAGTTGTTGTTCTTGTGATTATTAATATTATTATTATCATTACTTATAGTGATAATTGATTGTGTTTTCACTCTCTATGAGCTAATACTTCTGATACATTTTTAGGTTTCATATGATGATTATTAAAATGAAAGAGCTAGGTGTGTGTGTAGATGTCGTGTGACTGTATGCACGATTAATACCGTGTCATGCACACATTCATATTGTGTTTACCGGTCTATGTGCATGTACGTTTTAAAGAGAGGTCCAGTGTGTTGCAGGAAAGTGGCTTTATCCAACAGAAAGCTTGCAGGCATGTTTGCTTAGCCACAACATAGGGGAGAAGCTGAGTTGTAGTGCTTTGTGAATGCCAGAAGATGTTCAGTTTGTTATAGTCAATTGGATTTTTACACATAGGATATACATACATACATACATACTAACCCATTTCCTGTACTTGTAGGAAGACTGTGAAGGTCATTTCACTACAGCTCCTGAGTGTGTAAAACTCTACCTCCCCGAGATCATTGAGCACTTTGGATCCTCTTTCCCTCTGGAAGCCATGCTGTTTGTCAAGCCAGATTCGACGGAAGACCTGCCCCTTCATTTGACCTCTGACCTCGTGACTCTAACCCATGTTGCCACGGAAACCTCCATTATCGCATCCACATGCTGGGAGGACAAGCGGCAGGATGAGCTCTCTGAGGAAGACCGGGCTCTTGTTGCTATACCCATTGATCTTGACATAGAGGTCGCCTTTCTGGGAAGAGAGTCGGACAGCAGCAAGAATTTAGACGAAGCTACTCGGACTCTGTTTGAACAGTTCTCTTCGCTAAAGATTACAGACATGAAGAATGCAGGAGGCATGCAAATCAAGGGCGTGACTAACTCTGCCCAGAAGAAACTGTACAATGCTGTTCGCAATGACTGCCCATCGAGGGGAACTGAAATTCAGCTCCCCGTCAGACTATCTGGTGTATTTGAAGACCCTTCCACTCCTGGTAGAAAAAGTTCAGGTACTGCACTACATAATCCCCTAATAATTTCAATATTTCATGCCTTCGGGCCATGTTTTGTGTAGATCCAGCTAATCATTTCTATTATACATTGCTCCCTGAAGGAGTTGAGGCTTCAGCTACCAATAGCCTATCTAACTCCACTTCAGCAACTGAGAGCAAAGATGGTGTGTTTACTTGTTTTTTTTTTTGTTTTTTTAGCTTTAATACTTTTCCTTTAAAAACTTTTTTTTTTTACATTTTCTGATTAAACAGCAACTCGCCCTACATTTAGAGTTTACTTTTAATTTATTTAATTTTTTCCTTGTTATAGTGCAAGTGTGTCCAGTCAATGGCGTCCGTAATCATCCTTGTGCAATGCGAGCAGATTTCCCTACTCCTGACTTCCGATATCAACCATGTGCCCTGCCCCCTGAACCCTCTCCCCCAGGTCAACATAGCATGAACAATTCCTTCAGTGCCACTAACTCCTCCTCCTCCAATTCTGGTGGGGGTGGAGTTATCAATGCGGAGCTGATTAACGCATGCGCTGCCATTGATGACCTTTTCAACTCTACTCTGTCTGAACTCAACATGAGTGGAGACAGCAGTATCGTGAGTGACACTAAGTATGACTACATTGTGACGGACAACCATAGGCAGCGCGCTCCCACCCCAAAACTCACGGAAAATAGTACTCCTCCGGTACCGATGAGAGACAAGCGGAAAGAGTCCGTGTTGGACGACTTTGAGGTCAACGAATCTCCGGTCATGTCTCCGAGAATGTCCAGCCCTAAAACCATCCGGGCCAAATCCAAGTCCGTCTTCATATCTGACAAAGTTCTCACGCCTCCTAGCGAATTCCGAGGACGGTCTAGCAGCAGTGGGGAGCTGGGGTCCAGCTGGAGGAGAGATGGCAGAGAGGCTCTCTTCAAGTTTGAAGAGCTGTCCAAAAACTACAGCACGCTTCAACAGGAGGTGCAAGAGCTGAAGGAGGAGCTGAGGAAGACCAAGGAGTTGCAAAGTAAGGAGGGAGTCACCTGCCATGAATATTGGGTTGGTTGTATCGGCAGCGCTAGCATGTGACTTGTGAATAGCTACTTCACCTTGATTTTGTGGCCGATAAGATTTGATTGTGCCGATAGCCTTTCTTGCAGTAGCATGGCCTTATGAAGCTGGCAGAATTACTCTATACATATTTCAGGCCCGAAATATCGTATAAACCTGTGAGATCGATGTGTACTAATTGAGTTTCAGTGACATAACATATGGTAGCTGATATGTAAAACTTCAATTGACACTTACATCCCACACAAGTGATTAGAAAAGCCAGGTAGATGGACTATGGAGATCATCCCACTATGCTTGTCAACACTTACATAATACCAATGCATAGTTGTCTTCCCTGCTGTTTGTGTGTTTGTGCGAGTGATACTATTACAACGGATGCACATTATCACTTGACCAAGTTGATGACAGTATGTTCGTATTTTACAAGATGTGTGTGTGTGTGTGTGTGTTGCTATGTCAGATTACAGCCTGTCAACTCAGAGGGCCAATCACTCGCCGTCTGGTGGTGCCAGCAAGACCAGTGGAGGAGCCAGCTCTAGGCCCAAGTCAGAGATGAAAGCTTCAACGGCTGAGGAACAGCAGAAAAACGTTGAAGAATTGCGAGAATTGGACCATAATGAAGTGAGTAGTTCTGCGATGGAAGCAATTAAAAAAAATGTATTTCAAAATACCATTTCCCCCTCATGTTTTTGCGCACTGCCAATATGGGCTCAGTGCAGTCCTACATGGTGTACGTTTGAATCAATGCCATTTATGATGCTGAAATTATTATTGAGGGCATAAGAAATATTGACAAGTGTGTCAAAAAAAAAAGAAGTCAATTTTATGATGAGTCAGTTACAATTAGGCATTCCTTGACTTTGCACCTCACATTAGATATACATAATATTGCCCCAATTGAAGTACACACCATTACTTTAATGTGTGCTGTTCTGCAGATCTTGACTCTGCTGGAGGCCATGAACCTGGCTCAGTACCAGGATAATTTTGTGAAGGAACAAGTGGACGGAGAGATCCTGGCAGACTGCGATGAAGGGATGCTGGAAGTGGACTTGCACATAACCAGTGCTATTCACAGGAACAGACTCATGAAGATCATCACAGGCAAGCACTCGGCACAGTACTTCACCACTACCAGCGAGGAAAGACTCTATTCAACACTCGACCGATCATATAGAAAAAAAGGAGTGACAAATGTTTGATGTTGTTTGTTTTATGTAGTGTGAAGTTGAGACTGCATCAGCAGCATTAATTCATGTCTAAGCGTTTCACCCCCACTCGTTTCATTATTTATCAGTATTTTTTAAATCACTTCATTAGTACAATTAAAAATAATGAAAGCCACGTAATGAGTAAGGATTATTTCCTCAGTAATATTAATGTAATGTGCAACATTGTTGGATATTAGAATGTATTTGATAAGGCTCAATGGCCATTGAATGAGCTACTATTAATTAATATTATCACTTGGTTAATGAATGCACAAAAATGGTAGAAAGTGAAAAATACTTGCTGAAATTGAAATGTGTTAAATTAATTATTAACCATAAAGTTGTTTGTCCTGTTCAATTTCTTTAATGCGCTTTTCTCTGTCTTTGTTGTTTTGCTTAATTTTGTTAATGCGTTTGTCCAGTGCCTTCTCTTTGTCAGCATCAGTGCCCTGGAAGGAGGGAGGGAAAGAAAAGGAAAAAAAAGAAAAAAAAAAAAAGAAAAAAAGAAAAAAAGAAAAAAAAAAAAACCCCAATGAAAATCCCTACTCCACTACAAGAGTCAACTCATCAGACTTTGTAGTATAGTACTACTAAATAAACGAGCCAGGCTGGAGCCAATATTTCACACTTCAAGCACGTGCTTGCTCCAAAGACACAATAATTATAGTAAATTGACCTATTTGGGAATATGCTGGGTCAGTAAAAATATTGCACCATTACACATCTTGCATGGCAAAATAAGATAAACTAGCTTGTCTGAAGTAAGCATGTTATTGTTATTATAACTAGTTCAATAAAACCGGCACAATTAGTAAAAGTGAGAAATTGACAAGTGACTAATAACTTTCAATCTGATAAAGATCAACCATGTCCTACCATAATGCTGTGATTGAGTGATAAGTTCATAATTATAACTCCACGACAACTACCCGGCATTATTTGCACACTTCCATCAAACACAGGGATGAGAGAGAGGAAGCCAGGGAACAACAAGTAAGTGACCACAAGCACTTAGCAAGTTAAGACTCCAGCGACACATCTCTTGCAACCTAACTTTGTTGTGGGATGTCTTCTCAGCCATAGCATGGACACCTAGACTAGCCCACCCCTTTATCATGGAACACATCCGCCCACGATCCTCTGCATTCATAAAACTCATCCATTCCACTCAATGCCACAAATATGTATCTCAGAAAGCACTTGACACATGAGCAGGAGCTGATCCCGGCTGCATTTAGTGATGCATGAAATTAAACCACTTGAAATTGAAGAGCCAGCCAATACAGAAAACACATAATCCACAAACCTTCTAGGTATTACTAGGAATGTATATTAGACATAACAATAGACTAACTATAGAGAAAACCACCAAACTCATTACACACACACACACACACACACACACACAGAATTATCTGAACTTACAGGTAATGGCGAAACTTTCCTCAGTCTGGACATTTTCTTAGATCTACTACGTTCACCATGCATTGCCTTTCCTTCTTCAATCTTCTTCCTTTTGTAGGCCTCAGCTATTTCTAGAGCACTTCCTTTAGATGGTCCCGCATTCTTGTTTCCACTTGAGTATCTATCCACACACATACAAATACGCAAAAGATATGACAAATGAATGAACAATCACAGAAACAAAAATAAATACCTCCTGTTGGCTGCTCCGCCTGAAGGCCGCCGCCGAGTTCCCGGGGAAGGTCCGAGACGATTGGCCAAAGAGGGTCGGAGAGTTTCATTTTTTCGTCCCAGTGCATTCTTTTTTTCCTCTGCAAGAAAGCAAATGAGGGATCGATGAGCTTGCTGTTTGCAGACTAAATGGTAGGGGGCATGTGTCAAAAATTCTCGACTGCTCAGAGTGGCAGATCAACCGTAGAGTATACATGGCATTAGAACATGAACAATACAATCAATGCGGAGAGGGTCATCTCATAAGCATTACTATCCAGAAACGGGGAAAATGAAGTCCGGTAGAAACAGAAGGGGGTCATGCCACAAAGCAGAATTTTTTTCTATTATGTATTTATCACCACAACACAGTGCCAGCGTTAGCGAAGGCTGGTCTTACCAATGGTCTTTCGGCTCACGAACAGACGCTCCTTGACCGACAGCTTCTTGGATCCGCCAGCATTTGAACGTTTCTTGTCTCCGCGCCACTTGGAGGAAGATCCCCCGTTCTTCCTGTCCATGTCACGTTCTGGCGTGACTCGAATGGGAGAACTGATGGCCACTGTCTTCTCCTTGGTGTCTCCTTCTCCACTACTGACACTGGATATGTCCTCATGAGAAACTGGAATAAAAGAATAAAAACAATTCAACCAAGCTGGACTCAATGATGATAAAAAATAACAGCTGTCACTTAATCATTTCATCGTTAATATAATATCGTATTAACCCTTTCACCGCTGAATTGTCAGGGCAATAAATAAAAGGAAAACTTTTTTTTTTTTTTTTTTTACAAAACTTTGTCTAAAAATGTCTATAAAAGAAAAAGAAAGTGCAAATACAAAACAGTTTTCCATATCTGATACTAAACTGTGTGTAGCTAATTCTGAGTTCAGTATAACTACTTCATCTTCATGCAAATCTTCACTACTCCTTTATCTTCTAAAGCTGCACCCAATTGCCTGGATTCCTTCACAGAGCAACTCTCTCTTTGTTGTTGAATGGTTTCTGTAGGTATAAGCTTCTTCTGCACCTTCTGGTTTACTAGATTCACCATCTATAATGCCGAAGTTGCTGTTAATCCAGGTCTACTACTTCAACAATTGACCTCCCGGTTGCCATTTTGCCAATTGAGTCAAAACTCGGACTCCAAAAGCTACCTCAATGCTAGGCTGTAGCCTTAGAGAAACTGCTGCAAGGAGTTCAAAAATCACTGACTGGCTAAATAGCTAACTTCTTGAGGCTACAGCGTTAGAGAGAGGCAACGCAGACAAGAATAAACAATGATTTTTCCAAGGCGATTCTTCAAACCGCCGTACAGCGGTTATGGCGGTGAAAGGGTTAAGTTATAAAAACAGAAAACAACAACAATAACAAAAAAGGTAAAAAAAAAATCAAAACAAAACATTTTACTGACTGATAATCACATTAGATTTTCCACCCATCAATAGAAAAGTACAGAGGCACATACTAAACACATACCAATGCATACACTTAATACATGTATTAAAACTCACACACACATGTAGGTATAGCTCTAGTACATCTAAACTTTATGACTAGCTTTCAAAGTCCTGTGTGGTAGCTAAGTGTAATACTAGAAACCATAATCTGGTAAAGGGTTTCAAACAATCCAAGTGGAGTAAGGAAAACACATTCTTTTTGACATGGTAAAGGGTTTACTATTCATAAAGTTAGGTCAAGTTGTTCATCAGCACATGCACACACACACTGAAACAGTTTCCTTGTGATTGCCTGCACATAGCTACAATCTTATTGAAGCACCAAGGGTGCGAGCCCTCAGCATTACCAGAACACCAAAAAAATTAATTATTCGGAGTAGTATCAATATGAATATGCTGATATGTGTGTCCACGTATGTTGATATATAAAGCTTGGGCAAGTCGATATGCAACTCGTGCAATGAAATTGTAGACGTTAATGCTGTCTTCATAAGAGAAGTTTAACATACCAGTGACACTCGCCTTACCAGTAGTTTCAGCAGGAAACTCCAAGCTCTCTGGTAAACCGCTAAGAATAAATATTAAATGCTAAAACTACTGCGGGCAGCAAATAAATTATTTGCTCACGTGAGTATGGTGTGACAATCACTTATGATCGTACGGCCTAAAAATAACTAGCTTTTTCAAAATAAGTAAAAACAACAACAAAAAACAACAACAAAAACAAACAAAAAAAAAGAAAAAAAAAGGGCACATTAAAGGGACTTAAAAAGTCCAGTGTAACATTTTGATGCTTGTTACAATCTTCTAGAGGCTGCCATCTTTGAGATCAATGTGACAGACAAACTGAGTACTGTAACCCTCTTGTACATGCGCGCTGAGGGTTAATAGTACGTGTCTGTCAGTAATGACAGCAATGATGTGTGTATTCGTGAATAATTCATGAGCTAAGTAAGGTGTTGTTAAAATGGGTCGGTAAAGGATCATCAGTAAACGACAAAGATAAGCTAGGTTGGTAAAGAGTCGTCAGTACGACACCAACAGTGGTGTGTGTGAGCCAAGAAAGAAAAATAAGTGGACTAATTCTATCACTAGAATTGATTACTTGCTTAGGATGCCAAGGTCTCAATGCCCCTTTTTCATAACCCGCCCCTCCCTCCTTTGGCAGTAACAAACTAGGGACAATTCATTTACAAAAATTGTAAGAGAGTAACTTTAGAGGTAAAGGGACTAAAGTCTTGGAATTTGTATGATATTGTTACTTGCACTTTGCTCACAACAAATTAAAGTGGGCAAACGAGTTATAAATTATTAGAGAGAAGTTTGGAATCTGTATTAATATTACTCAAACCCTTTAAAATGTCTGTTACTTGTTATCGCATGTGATATAATAGTCAACTCTTTTCTACAAGCATTCTCATGCCTAAACTTTAATCACTCTGTATGTATGTGTGTGCATGTGTGTAGTAAAATGGTTTATTAGTCCAGGATTGGGTGAAGAGAGGGAGGGAGTGGGTGGGGGGAAGAGAAGGAAGGATGCATGTTATAAAAAGGAAGTGAGTGTGATAATCTCCTTATGTATTATATAAATTACCCTTCTGTGTCATTTTGTCTTTCTACTCACTTGTTTTGAGCCACAACTGGGTCTTCTCAGGAGTATGTGTGGTGTGTGAATTGCTAGGTGTTAGTGTTTGCCTGAAATCTCAATACTGTAAACACTAGCAGCAGACACTCTTTCACGTGCACAGAAAGCAGAGCCTTGAAAGGGGGATTTAGCTCAGGGGAGACATGTTTTTAAGACCCTATCGAAACAAATCTTCACATAGTAACTAACCAAGTAGTAAAAGATTAACAATGGACACAAATAACTTATGCTACTCCATCCCTAATTGCACAAGTTAGTACATCAAAGGCCACTGTGTGGAGGGATAATTGCTGGTAATATTGAATACCCATTAGACTTGTCAAAATATGCAGCCTGGAAATCAGTCGACAGAAATAGCTGAATATCCCCTCCCCCTTCCTCCAGTCCAAGATAACTCAGTTGTTAATGCAACATGTTTGCGCAGGTTTAAAAAAATGTAACCAATCTGACACCTGATAATCAATGAGGAGCTTCAAGTAAGTTAGCTGCAAATGAACTGGCTATGGAATCAGTTGTCCCTAAAAATAAGTAGAATTCCTATTCATGCAAACTCTACAAGAGCAAGCTCCCAGCAAGAGCAAGCTCCCAGCAAGAGCAAGCTCCCAGCAAGAGCAAGCTTCCAGCAAGAGCAAGCTTCCAGCTAGAGCAAGCTTCCAGCTAGAGCAAGCTTCCAGCAAGAGCAAGCTTCCAGCAAGAGCAAGCTTCCAGCAAGAGCAAGCTTCCAGCAAGAGCAAGCTTCCAGCAAGAGCAAGCTTCCAGCAAGAGCAAGCTCCCAGCAAGAGCAAGCTTCCAGCAAGAGCAAGCTTCCAGCAAGAGCAAGCTTCCAGCAAGAGCAAGCTTCCAGCAAGAGCAAGCTCCCAGCAAGAGCAAGCTCCCAGCAAGAGCAAGCTCCCAGCAAGAGCAAGCTTCCAGCAAGAGCAAGCTTCCAGCTAGAGCAAGCTTCCAGCTAGAGCAAGCTTCCAGCAAGAGCAAGCTTCCAGCAAGAGCAAGCTTCCAGCAAGAGCAAGCTCCCAGCAAGAGCAAGCTTCCAGCAAGAGCAAGCGAGCTCACTGTAAAAAGCAGCTGAAAAAACAAACAAAAACAACAACAGCATGAGACATTTGAGTCAGGGAAGCTGCTGGCTGCGGGATCAAACACACGCATGCAATCTATTCAAGTTATTCAAACAAATCTCTCCAATTTTCTGAGACAATGAATGGACAAGACCACCAAATGGAAAAAAAATGCAATAAATGGCAGAGCAATCACCACAGCTGGTTCTCTGACAAGTGCAAAAATAACTTCAAACATAAAAAGAACTAAACCAATTGCTTTACACATCAGATCATATTTCTGGGGGAATGCAATAGAGATGGTGTAAGGTTCCAGCTCAATGAAAACCTACCTTCACCTGAAGCACCTTCAGATCCCAACATCTCTCCTTCTTCTTCTTCCTCTTCTACCTCCTCCACCGCTACTTCTTCCGCCTCTACCTCCTCGGCCTCTAGCTCCTCAGTCTCTTCCACTTCTTCCTGCTCCACTTCAAGTTCCTCTTCTTCAATTTCTGTCCAAAACATGGCCCCAAAATAAGAAATGCAGTCAGCAACAACCAAATACAACACACACATGCCCATAAAAAACTAACACAAAACCCCCAAAACAAAACAACAAAACTACAACAACAACAAAACGAACAACTATAACTATCTCACCCCTGTCACTATTTGCTTGATTTCCTTCGTGAGATTCATCCATGTGATTTCCTTCCTCCATATTCTCATCATAGTCCAGCTCGACGTCCACAAACGGGTTAAACTCGTATTCTCCAAGCAAATCTTGCTCTCTATAAACAACAGAGTAATAATAACATCAGTGGACGTGCTCCAAAAAGTCGTTATGTATTACAAAGTACTAGGAGACAGAAAATAAATAGGTTGTTAAAAATATGAGACAAGGGGCAAACATGCGAGTTCTTGTACTCAGGTTAATGATGTAGAAATTTTTTAAGTATTGGAACCGTATGAAAAATAGTTGTCATCAATTCTTCTTATTGTAATTAAAGTAATGCTGCACAGAGAATACTTTGGTAGAAATACTTACGTCTCTGCTATCATATTTTTATCCTTCTCAGTTGCCTTCTTGGAAACTTTATCCTTGACCTTGGATTGAAGCAATGCCTGATCCTTCTGGGACTCTTTCTTTGGGCTACAGGAAGAAGAAGAGGAAGAAGAAGAGGAAAAAAAAATTTCAAAGAGACTACAAACAAGTATACCTGTTTAGAGTAGTTCTCTCACCTCACAGAATCCAGCACATCCATTTCAGTTGAAGACAGAAGAGATACACCGTCCTTCTGCCGCTTCCTCTTCCTTGCTTTAGTCTCCTCCCTAGCGTCCACTTTCTCATCCTCAGAAATTTGCTCATGGCGCTGGCTTTTAGATGTGCCATGGCGCTCTACATTGGACAATCCCGGTGGGGTCACGTCCCTAAGTTTCAGAGAAGCCCTACCACTGGATCGGTGTTCCTTTCGAGAAGATCTGATGTTTTTGTCATCCCGTCGATCGTGATCTCTGCTGCCCACCATATTGGCCTTACCCTCATTGTGTCTGCTCACGCCCCCACGACCGACAGCTCTATCAGACTCTGAATGTCTATCTCTGGCCTCTGCGTGCCTACTCCCCACATCCTCATACCGACTTCCGCTGTTTAAATGGCGCTTTCCTCCGTCTTGACGCCTCGTTTCTCTTCTACTTTCATCATCGACAAGTCGACTTCTCTCATCCTGCCGTCTTCCGCCATCCACAGGCAAACCTCCATCTTGACGACCTCTGTCATCTGAGTGTCGACCTTTATCAATAGCATGTCGACCTTTATCAATAGCATGTCGACCTCTATCATCTGCAGGTCGACTTCTACCATCTACATGCCTATTTCTATCATCTACAGGCCGACTTCTACCATCGATATGCCGACCTCCACCCTCTACATGTTGACCGCCACCCACCCTACTCCTGTCCACATGGCGACTCCCACCATCACTGATATACCTGCTCCCACTGTCCATGTGCCGATTGTCTCGTTCAGCATAGCGAGCCCCTCCATCAGCATCCCTGCCACTCCTCTCCATATGCCTGCTTCTACCATCCACTTGTTGACCTCCCCCACTCCTGAGTTCCTGCTTGGCCCTTCTTTCAGTCCTGCCATCTCTGTGTGAAACATGCATCTCCACATCCCGAGAACGGTTCAACCCTCTCTCCGAAGAAAAGTTGTTGCTGCTGACAACCTTCCTGGAGCCGCGAGAAATGGCCTCTCTTTGCGGAGACAGCGTGTGGCGGGAGGAGGAGTGCTCCGGCCAGCGTTGATGCTGCCGATTCGGAGACTGGTAATGGCGGTCTTCATTTCTAGAAGACATCCGTGGAGGTGGCGGGGGAAGAGGGGATACGTTCCTGACAACTCGTCTGACAGGAGATCTCTGGCTGCGATCATGCTGCTGCTGCTGCTGCTGACGAGGAGGGGACCGCCCACTGGAGCGATAGAACGAAGAGTTCGGAGAGGCAGGACGAGCAGACCTGTTTGGGTGACTCCGACTCGACTTGTAGGGATCTGCTCCATCTAAATAATTCGAACCTCGGCTGTGCTTACCGCCTGGAGATCTATTCCGCCTGGATGGGTCACTGCTATGGAAAAAAGGATCCAACGTGGCTTCAGGTTGATTGTGGCGAGATCTCCTCCCTCTGTCTGCCATATAGAAGGCATCATTACCCTGGGTTCTTGGCGAATGAGGCCTGTCCCTGTTAGCTCTACGAGATGACGAGGTCTCCCTGGCTCTGCGCCTGCCACGCCTCTCCTCACTTCCATACACCGGCCTGTGCTGCTTATCCTGGTAGCCTGACCCTGAAGTGCGAGATTTTTTTGACATCATCCTGGATACTGGCGAAGTAGAGCGAGATCGGTCACTGGATATGGATCCTGATATGGAAGAACGAGAATAAGAACCTGATTCACTACCCGTGTAACTTGAAGACTGACTGGAAGCTCTGCTGCGGCTTCCTGATCTCGAGGACGAGGGTGATGTGGAGTAAGATCGACTGGGACTACGACTGAAGGAGTAGCTGGTGTAACTGGAACGACTGCTCGAAGTCGTTCTTCTTGATCGTTTGGGTGCCGATCCCTGTGCCCTACACATTAATTTATATACATTTTAACATAACACCAATCTTGAAGTAAGCAAGGCTAACTGAACAGGTCTGTTTCAAAATGTCTAAGGATAAAGTACTTAGTTAAACTGTCTAACAGTGCAAACATGACTGGCCTTAATACTAGTTCTAATAACAAAATCTTTGTTGCAATACAGAACAATCAACACGAAAGCAACACTTCTCACATGTCTAAAGAGAAGATCAATGGGGGCAAGCAAAGACTACTAATAAAACCCCATAAACATGTTAACTAATGCTCACTTTGAAGAATGACTCCTCTTTTCAGCTTTTGGCAGAGGATAGCTGTCTATCACTTCTCCAGGTCGAATTGGTGATGGCTTGCGATCTTTTTGAGAATTCTACAAAGGGATACCAGTAATGTATACATGTGTGACAGACTCAGAGACCCAAATAAATGTGTGTGTGTGTGTGTGTGTGTATAAAAAAAGAAAGAAAAAAAGAAGAAAAAAAAGAAGAGAGAAACCAAAATACAAATCTTGATGGGTCACTATCACAATAATTACCCTGAGTATAGCGCTCATCCACAGTCCAAGACACATTGTCTGAGTTACTCGTCAGCCACTGTGTATTCATACTAATGCTCCTTAAAGTTCGGTGTCAAGGCCAGCTAACCTGTTGTCTACTCCAAAACTGGTAGCAGTGCCAGTAATGTTCATCCAGCACTTAAGTGAGGTAGGGTACGTACTATTACACTCAAAACACGCATGGGATGCATTCTACTAGAGGACAAAGAAAAACCAAGAAGTTGTCCTATGCAATACAACTATGGACTTTCGAGTCGTTACGTGTCCATAGATATAGTTAAATGATCAACTGATGTCTATAAATAAATGTAATTTTAACATTTGCTATTTAACTTCCCATGGCAAATCAATTGCTTATTCACGACCGCATCACTCACTCGCATAGGAAAACAAAGACAATGTCTCAGACACAATTACTCCAGTAACACAACACACAGGACGGTAGCTACCTACATCCTCACACACAACTCTCTCTCTCTCTAACACACACACACACATGACTAAAATGAAGCTCACCCCATAGCGATCATGACCAGAGCGACTTGCATTTTTTCTTTTCTGTAAGAAGGCAAGACAGTTATATACACATATAAATTTTAAAAACTCAATTCAAGAACTAATTGAAACAAGAACTAAACGAAGAAGTGCTCAAGGTTCACCCATACACTATACCATGTCTTACTTACCCACAGAACCAAACATTCTGTAACAATATACTTTGCTTCCCCACTTAAAAATTTCACCACCCCCCCACCCTCAAATGAAATTGATTCCCAGTCTGTACAGAATATCATCCATAATAAGAATCAGCACATACATGAAAACTATTTTATGGACTTCCTATGAAGACAGGCTGCTAAGTATCACAATTCCCAGAATGCTGGTTGGGAAAGGATGCTATTGTGCAATGTCACACACCCCAAAACTCAACCCTAATCCATTCCTCACTCCCCCTACTCCAGCCTTGTGCCATTGAAATGTCCTAATCTAGCACAACTCACTTCCTCTGACCAAGCCCTCAGCCATTAAACCCAATAATCCTACTACTGTACACCTTTCTCTCCCCGATTTTCAGCCTTCATCCCCTCAAACTTACCTCCATCCTATAGTAGTCACTCAACACGAGCAGTTTTTCCTTCTGTTTCATCCTAAATTCATCCCCTATCCTCTAACTATCCCTAACCAAAACTTACACTTCACCTTCACTTGATATTTCTAAGCTTCCCCCACCAGATACCTTACTCAGCTTCCCCTACCAGCTATTTCCCCCTAAACTTTCCCCTCAGCTTCCTTTGCCAGCCAGCCATTCCTTCCTCAGCTTCCCCCACCAGCCAGCCATTCCTTCCTCAGCTTCCTCTGACCCACAATTCCATATCCTCCCTCACCAGTATCTGCCACCAAATCATATACCCCACTCCCCACCGCCAATTACATGCATCATCCAACAATTTTGATAACGGAAATACCACTCATTGAAATGATCCTAATGAGTAACTCTCACTAGTGCAAATACAAATATTACGTCAAAGAAGATGATTTAGTTAAATAATAGCAATAATAATAACGACAATAGCAGCAACACTACAACAGTAATAATTAGATAGTAGCAAATAAATGTTTAGAATAACAAGCATTTTCTATAGCAACTGGTAAAAGGGTGACCACAACTCACAGGGTCTAGATAACTACATGTGCTCATTCAAGCCACACGGGATGTACTCTCAATAAACAAACCCAACCCTGAACCAGACCTCTAAGAAAGGGAGTAAAAAATAATTATGATGACTACGAAAGAAAGACAGAAAAACTATTCCATTAACACACACACACACAACTTATTAAAATGTCTTAGGACAGTACTTTAACGGATCCGATCCTGCTAGCCAAACGAGACGATTGACAGAAGGTAACTTGCAGATGTCA
>WLWI01001119.1_pt1 | contig 23502 bp, 22 predicted proteins | sample 6701501 | NCBI WGS metagenome assembly WLWI01 (sample SAMN12718690, study PRJNA515312) | sponge metagenome | isolation source: marine sponge | host: Mycale hentscheli | place: New Zealand: South Island, Marlborough, Capsize Point | collected 2014-11-01 | reverse complement strand
AGCTCCAGAAGCATTGCAGAATCTGTGCCAACAGGCTCTGTAAAGTCAAAGGAAAGAAACAGCCAGTTCACTCTTGTACAAATCACAAAGAGGACCTTCTCACATTTGTGGGAGTGCACATCAGCAGCGACGATGAGTTGACTTCACCCTCTAAGTTCTGTAATTCTTGTTACTTGAGAATTGGTAGGGCAAAGAAAGCCAAAATGAGTGGCTTTCCAACTCCATCCATTAAACCATTGATGGATTGGACACCTCATCAAGAAAACTGCACAGTAAGAGAAATAATCATCATAATAATTAAAATATAATAATTAATTAAAATTATAATAATAATAATAGTAAATGTTTCCATAAAATAATGTGAATAAATAAATGAGTAGACTCACAAATGGACTAAAAAATGTTTTTTCCGAGTCTTAAAAATGAATTAAAAAAAAAATTGATTGATGTTGTTGTTGTTGTGTGTGTGTGTGTGTGGTGTGCTGTGTTTTAACTCGATTAAAAAAAAAGGTATACGTACGTTTTGAACAGGTGGCAAAAGGAGGACAGAACAAAAAAAGATCCAAAAGGAAGAGGTAGACCTAGTGGAGAGACACCAAGGAGTGCAATAGGCTACATAATGTCCATTGATACCACTGTCATGCCAAGTCAAGATTCCAATCCTACTTGTTTCAATCCTTCCTCTCATACAGACTCACTTACCTGCTGTTTTTGTCTTGGTCTGCTGAATAGACCAGTTCAGCTTTCTTGCGATAATCTTATTTGTGCTAACTGCTGGCAGGCTTGCTCAAGACATCACGCAAGGTGTTGTTCATAATTGCGAACTTTAACTGCCTGGTTGCATCCTCTGATACATGAAACTATCACTTCATTAAGAAATGATAATACAATGGCAGAAGGTTTGCTTATTGTGGATTGGCTTAGGGTGTGGGTATTACAGCAAGGACAATCCAGGGAATGAGACTGACGTATTGATTCACAACACACTCCCAACAATAGAGACTGAAATGAAGACCACAAGTCACCCTGTGAGGCGTGTTATGAATCACAGCAAGAGTGCACTTCTCAGGCATCTAGTGTGGTTTCCATTCCTACTGATGGTCAGGTTAGAATCTAATCGAAAATTTTCAATCATACAATCATAACATATCTAATCATTGCAGCCTATAACTCTAGTACAAGTGCAAGTGCCTAGGGTTAGCACAAGTGATGCTAGTAAGCGGACAGAAAGTTGCAGAAGTGGGGTTTTGAGTTCCATCAGGGAACTTACCAGTGGTGGAGACAGTTCCTCTCAGCTAGCAGCTGAAGTGAAGGCACTTTGCTCTTCTTCAGGAAGCAAGTCTTCCAGTCATGATCTCTCCTTGTCATGCACTTGCCATCAAATCCGACCTTCAAATGCCCTGGAACAAGCTTAGAATACTTAGAAGGTGAAGTACAAATTAAGATTAAAATTCATTAAACTTACAATAACATTATTAGGGGTTCAAATCCTTTGGTGTGTCTATTGCAAGTGAACAGCAGCAAAGGACACTAGCGAAGGAGCTAGTTAGTAGTGATTTGGTGGCAGAGAAGGTAGCTTTTACCTTCCCTGCTGATGGAGGTGAAGAGGTCAGGGAGGTTCCTTTTGTATATTTCCCTAATTTGATGATGTGTATAATTGGTGATTTAGTGGATAAACACGAAAGGTATGGTATGACATTCATATAATTAAGTTAAAGTAAACCACTTACATGGCAGGTCTGCTTCTGGATTGACATGGCACTAAGGCATAATCCCAGCAGATGAGTTGTGGCAAAAAATTGGAGGAGACAAAGGACCTTTAAACTCAACCTCCAGCTAGTAAACACCAGTCGGCCAAATTCTATGAAAAACACTAATGTTATTTCAGTGTTTAATATAAAGGCATTGCTATCTTTTACTCTATTTAGGGGGTATACTATTAGACTATTTCAATCTGGTGACTACGAATACCTGTGCAAAATATACTGGCTTAGTGGCGCTAGTGGTATATGTGATCTATTTAAATACTTTATTTTTAAGATACTTACGTCAATAGGTCAGCACAATTGTTTGTGGTGCACGATTCCCAGCTCAAAACTTGCTGAACCTCCAAGTAAACGGACACCATTTCCACTTAGGTCGCTTGAATCACTGGCTGAAGACCACAGGAAATTTTTGACTCAAGGGAAAGGAAACTTGAAAGTGGCCAAGCTATACAATAATGTAATCGGTGATACTTTGTTTGATATTCCTCTTACTAATGTAGACTCCACCTGTCTCTGGGAATTTTCGACAGACTGTGGAGTCTATTGGAAGAGGCCTCTAAAGAGTTGGATTTTCAGTGTGCAGTAGTTGTAGGCATAATTGGTGATGTCTCAGTGGACAGTTTCAGGAAATTATCCTCCTTAAAATTAAACATAGAGACACAACTGAATTATCAGAATGTACTGACTGAAATACTTACATTTAGCACATTACAACTGGGTTCAAATGAATTCGTGGACAGTGTCAGTGCTGAGGTGACTTATACTCGAGCTAGAGTAAAGAATATGGTAAATAATTACATGCATAATGAATGTGTGCTATTTACTGAAGTATGTCCAGATGGCAGAGAAGACCAAGCTTGAAGACCACCTGAGACGAAACTTTCATATGGCAGACGGAAATTTTTTTCCATGTTTGGACAAAAGCCTTCAGTACCTCAACGTCAAGAGGTAGGCTTATCATGGTGGAACTTTTGTGGGAAACCATGTTCACAAATTGCTGAAGGTAAAGCTAAATGAACATTCTTATAATACATTCATGTATAACTCGGTGAACTCACATTTTTTGTAGCCGAAAAGTGTTAAAGTTTTGTTTCATTACTTGCGAAAACTTGGAAACACATGTCCACTATCAATGCAAGCAGCAGTAAATGAAATGGCCATAAAGTTTGAAAAAGCATTTACCCTCTTTGGCCGGTGCCATAAGGGCTACAACTCCTCTGCCTATATGAGTGATAAAAAAATTGAGAACCTTGGTAAGAATGTACTTACTTTTTACCTTTGTTTCGTTTAACAGAATGTGACATCAAAGATTTCATGGAGTTCTACCGCAAACAGTTCCCTAAAGCCACTATACTTCCAAAACTACACATAATGGAAGAACATGTAGTACCATGGGTGAAGCGGTGGCGTGTTGGAGCAGGACTCATGGGAGAACAAGGAGCCGAGTCCATACATGCCCATTTTAAAAGATTGGAGTGAATCCACCAAGGTATCCCCAATGATGTGGACAGGCTCTAGTTCATAATGAAGAAACATCAACTGGAGTCAGAGCCTTCACTGAACTCATTAAGACCATCTCCCAAGAAGAGAAAGAAGACTGACAGTGACAGCAGCAGTAATGACGAATCTGAATGATATACCTAAATTTTCTTACCGCTACACACAAAATGTTCACTCAAAAAATTTTTTTTATAGCACAAAGCAGAAAATAAGTACTAGCTCGTAGGAAATTTACCCACATTTCCAGTGCAAAAACTTTAAACTACTGAACGGTTCCATATAACCAGAAGCGCTTCCAGTAGTCATAATCAGACCTCGAAATATTTCAGCTCACAACAGCCCTTTCTGATAAGATAAAAATTCCGCGGTTAGTCTCTTACTGAAAAGCTTTCCTTCCCAATTCCATTAAACGCGCAACCTCAACGTGGGCGACCATGCAACCCTATTAAGTGTTCTAGGGTGGTTGCTAACAAATTTAACTGGAGGGAAAAAATTTTAGGGGGCGTTGCTAAGTGCCTCGTATTCCTCCTACGCGCAAAACACCCGTGCTCTGGGAGAAAAGTAGTCGCAAACCTACTGCCTGAAACAGGAGAGGACACGGTGGGATATTTAAATCCAACGAGCAAGAATTATTACACCGGACGAGTAAAGGTATACAACTCTTTATAGACCGGCTAACTGTGGAAGTATATAGTTGCTCTGTGACATGGTTTTTTATGTCTACCTAAGCCTAACAACATACGGCGGAAGTGCGCAGGTTTCAGTCAACTCTGAGTACCACTCAGAAAACGTTGAAGCTTTGCTGCTGCTAAAGTGTGTGAGTAACATTGGCAAGCTTTAAAAAAACATTTTAAGGATTGAATGCAGTTGCCTGTGGTTGGGCTGTAGGGCTTGGTTTTTTTATTGGGATTAGAAAAGCCAGCAATACTCTATTAGCTACCTTGTAGGCTTTACAAATACTCCCGTAAGAAAAACAACAACTTCACTACGATACATTTCAAATAGGAATACTCTGGTAGAAGGTAATTGTGTATGGAAATTTCAATGGTGCTGTTAAAAAATGTAGCTGTAAAAATTCAGAAAAATTATGCTGGAATCTTTGTTAGTTATCTTGTAATCGATGTATTGGATGCAATGTCGCGCAAATAGTTAATGAACCTACTCAATAATTTTAATCTGACTGATTTTAGTCAAGCTTTGCCTAATTTCCTATGAATGATACAAAAAAGGAAAGGCCTAACTACACCATAACTTTTTGTGTCTTTTTTGTGTTTCAAGGTGCAAAATTGAGCCAATTGTTGGGGACTTGCGCAATATAAAAATGTAAAAAAATGTGGTTATATTGATGAATATTCATGAATATAACCACATTTTCTGATTTGGTTTATGTTGTTGTAATGTTAGCTGGTGGTAATTAATATTTAATAGCATATAGGAACAATTGTAATATAACTTGTCTCTGTTTGTTTGTTATATTTAGATCTGTAGGTAAATGCTTAAGCCATGAACAACTCTATAGAGCTTAGGACTATTGGTCGTTGCCATGACAAAATTCTATCAACCTTTCGCAACAATCTTGGAGACATAGCTCTGTTTATGAGAAATGAAGGCATCATCAACATGGAAATTCATCATGAAGTGACAGATACAACCAGACTCTCTGATGACAAGCGAGCCAGAATTCTGCTCATGAAGTGGGAAAATAAAGTGGAGGAGGATGCAAAGCATTATCATAAAGTGGTGGAATATTTTAAGTTGAGACCTGGGGATTTTGAAGCTGTCCTGACGAAATTAAACATGGAGGATACACCTCTTAATCCAAGTTCTGCCGCTACAGTTCATAGTAAGTCTTAATGCACCTAATCAAAGCACACATGTACTATAGTCTGCATAATTGTTTTAACATATGTGACCGGTTTTGGGAAAATCGGCCTAAACGCGGCAAACAATTTTTTTCAGTATCCCCGGGTAAAGCCTTATGGGTCGATTTTTTTCAAAAAATTTTTTATGGCAGAAATGGATAGACACCAGTTAGCTCTAGCTTATGACGCAGTTGTAAGCTCTGGCGTGCTCTAGAACTCACACTAGGAAGCTAGAAACACTAGCCGGTTGGACTCGTGTACGGAGAGTTGCTAAGAAATTATTGGCGGGCTTTTCACTAACAGCCGGGAAAAAACTGTAGCTAACTAATTCACTTACTATTCTACATAATTCACGTACTCACGCAATTCTCGTCATCATAGTTTCTTAAGGTGCCCTGCATTAAGCCTTTTAGACTTCTTTCAATCCGCCTGTAACCGGTTTATTCCATAGTGTCCCGGAGACACGCAGTAATAGTATACGGACACAAGGCACGCCCCCTTACCTTAGCAACGCCTTTACCCGGCGTTTTTCGAAATCAGCAATAATAAGTTTAGCAAAAATACTGAAGTGTTGTAGTGCGTAGGGCGAAGACGGCTTGTGCTACAGTTTCCAAATTAGGAGGACGGCATCCCAAGGCCCCGTGCAGCCTACTGGTACAATAAATTAGAAAACTTTAGATGCCGCGTTTAGGCCGATTTTCCTAAAACCGGTCACAAATGCACTCATGCTAGCTTGCATACACCGAGTTAGCCAGATGTAGTATTTTGTGAGTCTTATACTTCTGCCAATAAATTAGAGTGATAAATGTGTCTGGTAACTACTGAGTTTGACCTCAGTAGACTCCTGAAAAGGACTTTGGCAAGAAGTCGGACATCTGATTAAGTTTTAATTAACATAACTATACAAGAGTTATCCTCACAAACTTAGTCGATAGTATTTGCCACCAGGGTCCCCACGTTGGGCAGCCCAAGGTAAAACAGAATCTCAAGACTAAAGTTAATGAAGAAATTGAGAGTAAAGGGACAAGCACAAAATACAGACTGAATGACACATGTAACACACCAGATATATCAGGCTGAGCATGCTCCGTAGTTCATGACCATACCTTACCATACATACTTGCACGTAAATACAAAAACAGATAATGACAAAATGACTGTGTATGTATGTACAATAATATGATGGCTTGTCTTATAGTCTTTATTATCAGAACAGGGGTGGTCCCATATGAAACATCAGTTATTTTCTATTTGAAGTTAGCAGGCTTTTTATTCTACTTGATTATAACAATCACAATATTTCAAATATAACCTTAACTTTCATGGATTGTTTACCATTCAAAAACTTTGGAGTAAACATTGCACTCTGGGTGGTTCTATAATTCATTCAGAGTTGTTAAGCATGACGTAAAACAAATTTTGAATAAGTCAACATGCACTATACACATAATAACAAAACAAAAAAATTCAATTATGTAACATCAGGGCTGTACTTCGGGGGCAGGGGGATGTGTGTATAATTTCATGGTAACAAGCATATGTCACTGTCCAGATAGTTTCCTGACACATAGTATGAACAAAACATTTCACAGGGCAAAAATTTGAATTTCCTGTAGTAACGTATTTATTACATATCCTACTTTCACCACCTTTCTCATAGAGGATACGCCTAAATACCCGGCACTATAGGACATTTAGCCCTATCTCTACCAGAAAAGTGGATAAACATAAAATATGCTAAAAACATGACTACAGGAAATTCAAGTTTTTGCCCTATGTTTTCTTTTGCAAACAACTTTTTGCGCTCAAAATACATGATTTATGAACAAAATAAAACAACTGAAACCAAAATGTACAACCAAAATTTGTAAAGTGATGCTGTTACATTCATTGTTCATAAGTTTTTCTTTCTACAGATGTTTTCAAATGATAGAAAAACATTGAATGTCATAGCTACTCCTTTGCTATTGTTGTAAACAGAAGAAGGCATGTATTAAATTACAAGATCTTAACATTTAAATCTTAAACAATATTCGAAAGATGGGAGTTTATTTCATGGCACTCAATTTCACTCAGTAATAGAATCATGACTTCAAATTAATAATATTTATAACTACAGTCACTCATAATTTTGCTTAAATATGTGTAATTATTAACTACCTTACCTGTTCATTTTCTTCTGTTTTGGAAAGCATGACAATACACCGACACTGTTGTTCCCATATCATCCTCCAGAAGTCATTGACCGTATTAGGAAGTGGTCCTTGAGTAGCTATATAGGCTCCTTTCTGACGATAACCCTGATAAAAATATTGCATTATACTACATACAGTCTGACAAAATGCACTATTTAAAATATAGGTGTCAGAGATTGACATTATATTATGTAACAATGTTTAATGTATACTTACTGTTCATATAATAATAAAACCAACCTCAACAAAGCTTGCATTGATGTAATCAGGACCTGCTGCTCTCAAAATTACTCTTGTATGGTTGACTAAATGTACAAAATTTGTGAAATGAATTGTAAAATCTTCTGAATTGCGATTCCTTTACCACACTGACAACATTATTAGTAAATGTAAATGAATAGTATTGTGTGATAACCAACTGTCAATGATACATTATCTAGGAATTCCACAATATTATTCAGAAATATCAATTATATCACCGGTAAATGATCATTATTATATCATTAATAATCAATATAGTGACATGTATATTCCTGATATTAATGTAAATTTTTGACAGTCTATTAATGCCATAACAATAGTAGAGGAATTGTTCAAGTTTCTGCTAAATACTATTATCAGTTTTTTAAGTTAGGTCGTTAAATGAGATTTTACAGAACACTTAAACAGCAAAATTTACACTTACAAGGAATTTTGTCATTGTAACGATTCTTTACCCTATTGGCCTCATTCAATGCCTGACTGAAGTTCAAACCCTGTATTTCATTAGCTACAAACAATTAATAGTTACAAAAATAAACAATAATATTTACAATATTTATTGCATGGCCATATACAATATGGAAAATTATTTCATGGCCACACATACTTTTTTTGCAAGCTGAGGAAGAATTAGTTGAAATTAATATAAAAGGGCTATAATAATCTATATCAATTCATATCCCAATGTTCAGCAGGCTATCATTTCTATCAACTATAAATATTAGAATATGTTTATGTGTTCAGTTATATTAACAATAAATAAGCATGTACTTCAATGTTTTTCTACATTTGCCTTCATATTTCAGTCGATAATAAATGCTATTGGTGAGTCCTAATTTGTCGAGTCTAGGAGAATACCTCGAACTGTTTTTGAAAGCCGGACACCTCAGACTCTTCCTCTATTGGTCTACTCAGTCTTCCAATGACAATCCTCATATTAGCAGCTGATACTTCTGTATCTCCACAAGTCAACAACTCATCCAGAGCACTGTGGATGAAAACATATTGGGCCTACAAAATGATGCAATTTATTACATCTCACTACGAAACTTACATGGTCTTACAAACTCTATATAAGGAGCTAGCATGTCAAGCACTAAAATATATGCACAAATTTCATCAAGTACACTATATACATGTATATTATACTAACACTCTTTATATATTTGTGTTCATACTTTAATGGGTAGTGTTTTGTTAGAATAGAGTTAATTAAAATATTGTGATCAGCAAAGACAGAAATATTTTAAGGGAAAATGCAATCAGTAAACTAAAGATAATGTTTAAGTAACTATTTGACAGTAATATAAATTTAGAAATACCTTTAACTGATGCTAATAATTATAGTGGTTTCTGTAACTTTTTTCAACAAGGACATTTCATTTTACCAATGTAACCTCAGAGAACAATGCTTATAAAAAACGTGATCATACTGAAATATACATTCAAGCATTATGATATACAGAAACAACTTCTCAGAAAACACCATATGATAGACAACAACAAACATTACTTGATATTCATAACTTTGCTTAATTTACATTCAGTGTTTTGGAGAACCAGATGTTTTATAAATCAACAAAAAGTCATGTCCGTCAACAAAAGATAGTAAGATTCACATAAGATACAGAATACATTGTACAATAAGGCTATAATGTCTTATGGATCAAAACAAAAACGAATAAAACCACCAAGTAACTAAATAACACATTTTTTATTATTTCATCATCACTAAGGCATCAATTAATAAGCAACACTTGCAATATTATTGACATCATCATTATTCATTTCTAGGCTGTCATTTATTGATAAAAGTTTCAATTATCTATTATATTGCTATAAAAAGTGGTTATTATTATTACATTATGTAGAATAAAAACATTGCACAAAAAGAGACTGTAAATAATTATAAATCTATTCTAAATTAAACTAACTAGCCTCATTGAAACAAATTTTAAGAATTTTTCAAGGTGGCATTGCAACTTACTAGAGTCTGTATCATCAGTACTCTCTGTTTCCTCAGTCCAGTGACGAACTCAAAAACATTGAGAGAATTTTCAGTCTTAATTCTCTCAAGCATGCAGTCCAGAGTAATGAAGGTACCAGTCCTACCCACACCAGCACTACAGTGGACCACCATGATGTCTGTGTTGCTATAAGGGTGGGACCTGCGCACACGTCTAATAAAATCAATCATAGAGATGGCATTGGCTGGAACTCCGTGGTCTGGCCAGCCAAGGTAGTGGAACAAAGTGACATCATGAATGGGAGAACCTGGACTATCCTTCGGGAATAAAATTTAGTTGTTTTCATAGTTATGTAAATAAAAAGTGAATAAATAACTATGTCCTAGATGTTTTCAGATTTTACTGTAATAAAGCAATCGTAATCTAGTATGTGGTTGACTATAGATTTTAACATAATATATTAATAAAGGATAAAACTTTGTAATTCCAATTAAAATCATTTTATTATCAAATTACATCGAGTTGCATGTATTGAATTGTGAACATCATCAGGTTTTCAAGAATATAACATTAAATGTAAGCAATATCTTGTGTTCCAAAATTGCTACTTAAATATTCTTTATTGGCAGCAATATAAAAGTATTTTTTTGAAGTAATTTAATACTGTTATAATATAGTAGTACTTGCCTGTTTTAAGATCATATATCTAACAACAAACTCTGGAAATTGAGATGAAGACTTCAACTCTACAACTAATGAACTCTTGGGGGATGGCACAAATGGCTCAGACAAACTTCTTGGCCAATATTCCTCACACTTTTTCTGGAGCATAATTATAGGAGTATACTTTACATTTACTATACACATACTACTGTGCTTTTTTACCTTTCCTTCAAATACTTTAGTGAGCATTACTATAGTAGGAGATTTTTGTTCCCAAATCATACGCCAGAAATCATCCACTGAATTATTCACTGGACCTATTGTGGAATCAATGCTTCAATACATGATTTAAAATACAAGGAGTCAAATCTTTTATCACAATATGTGTAACTAGCCCTTAAATATGTCAACTAATGATACATTTCTCAATTATAGGAATAAAAATTAGCAGTAATTATTTGTTACTTGTACATCTAATGTACATTTAATGTTAAACTATCATTTCCATCATATAGTATCTAGATGAAATGCACATTTCATGTAATAAATAAGCTAATATTAAAATCTTGTCTTTATATTTTCAATATAATAATTGCTACTGAAGTAAATGTTTATATTTATCATCATCATAATTCCACAAATCCCAATGTCTATTTATTAATACCATTGCAGTTTCATTTTTATACAATAATTTAATAATCATTATGTAAACACTCTACTTTCATAATATTTACGGAAAATGTTACCTTGAGCTGCTATGTAAACTTTACTTCTCCCACAACCCTTCAATATAATGTACAACCATAAAGCATCACAATTATTTATTACAAATATGTACTTACATCTACATAGCTGGCATTGATATAGTCTGAGTGTTCCACATCTGGTATTTCACTCAATACAACACGATTAAAGTCATCTGAATGCAAATGTATATTAACAATATTATTATATGTATGTTCATCAGTTATATTATATTATAGGTCCACAAGTCTACTATTTCTGACATGAAATTAAGTATACTGCATATTTTGTAACTTGTTTTATTATCTCATCTACATAAAGTATGCCATTCTAGTAGATTTTTATCATTACCCATTAAGTATTTAAACCATTACACTTAATTGAATGAATAATAATAAAAAATGAGGTAAAACATTACAAATTACAAACTGAGTTATTGAAAATCAATGCAGTTTTACATATGCAAATGTGTCGCTATTAGCCACATGTATTGTTAAGTTATTTAAAACATCTAACACACTTTCAAAGTTGTAATCCTAGCACATACATGGATAGATGTTACCAAATCTGTTTTTTGCTCGATTCTCAGGAATAACAGCAGTACTGAATTCAACTTGTGGTCCTTTGTCTATAGACTAATTTACATTTACAATCATATCAGTTATAATAAGTAATTGTTCTCTCACTTTATACTCCATTTCAAACAACTTGTCTCGGTCAGAATGCATCCGTGCAACGTGAGCACTAAACTCATCTAGTGGAACTTGTTTTAAGCAATCTTGAACTAGAGCATATTCAAATAATGTATTATTTTTAATTCATAAGCTAGTACATACCTATAAATGTTGTGTTCTCATAAGTCTGCTCCACGCACTGTTCTGAGTTTGTGTCTAGCTGAATGCTAATCTTCTGAATATTTTTTGATGTTAATTTCATATCTAGTGGTTTATGTTCTTCTTTAGAATGCAATATTACATTGTTGTGAGAAAAAATTTTTCGTCGACTCCTAATACATTAATATCAATACTTACATTACTAAAAAATATAATTAAGTACCTAATTGAAAGTAGAACTCCAATTACAATTATTGATCCAATCAATATGAAGACTATGACTGTTACAATAATGCCAATTGTTTCTGCTTGAGTTCCATCAGGTGTACCTAAAGAAGCTATAAATAAATCATCAATTATTATTGAGCTATCACATAATTGATTGCAGTGCAAAGTAACTTGATCTAAAAGTTTGAGCTATATTGTAGATTTATATTCCTATAGCTAATTACATCAAACTCAATGATTCAATTATACATTAACTCACTCATTGGTGAAATGATGATATGAAATTTAATGTTGCTCATCTTGGTTACATTTGTTGGTAAGAGATTAATTACATTACATGTAAATGTTGTTTCATTATCCCTTAATAACAATTTTTCTATATTTAAAGCAAGTTCGTTATATTTTGTTGTCTCAGTAGAATATGAAACATTGGGATCCACAGTAAACCATTGCATAGAGATAACTGTAAGGTTACTATAACAAATGACATTGGCAGAAGATCCAACCTCATAAACATATTTATTTCCAGACAGTCCTACAGCTAATATGTATGCAAAATATTTTAATACATTTTTAACAACACTTTATTTATCTTACACTTATATTCATTGCTTTGCTTCGATAAACTGCCTCTGCTATTGCTAACGGTGCAGCTGAAGATGCCAGTGTAATCTGATAGTGTATTACTAGATATGTATAGAAGGTTGTGGTAAGTGGCACTGACAGCATCCACTACTATTTTACTCTGTGAGTAAGATCCTCCTCTTCTATTCCAAGTTAGATTAGTGACAGGACCTCCAGTAGATATACAAGTCACAACACCAGTTGTAGTGTTGTATGATAAAGACAGTTTTTCAAGAAATCCTAAAATATATTAAAATAATATATGCTAGTTATCTTCACAATATTATTTTATCTCCAGCAGATATTATAGCAGCTGTTTTGACCTGGTTTAAACATTTTTTTAGAGAAAAGTAGTTGTAAAAACTAAGGAACTTGTAAACTAGGCTAATTGCTGTACCTTATTATGTATTTGATGGTATTGACATCGGCATTTAGCATGCAGTTTAATAATATAGGGCAAGCTTACAATGTTACAGCCAACTGTACAAACTGTGTTATCTATCCTAGTTTGAACTACTGCAGTGAAGATATCTAGCATAGAATAAACTACTTCTTACAATCCTCAGGTGATACAGCAAGATATTACATGTCAGACTATATTTTTCACTGCCTTTTGCTCTTGAAGATATATTAGCTTGCTCTTGAAATATCTCACCATACACGTGACTCGTGTAATAAGAAATATATATTATAAATAAGTATATATTATAGCTTCAGTGACAACTACTACACTTCAATCAATAATAGCATTGTATACTTCATAATTTCAAATCCAAATATAGTAATTTTTTACCATGAAGCATTATAAGTCTTGGTGTATGTAATAACCGTGTTTACAAGTAAAAATTATATAATTTTGAATTAGTATGCAACAAAATACATTTTATCAAGCTGTAATTTTATTCTAAGAATAATGCATCTAATTGTGTGTATAATTATCTCTATAATATATACCTTCATTGTTAGAGTAGATTCCAACAGAAGTATTCTCATTATATATCCAACATCTGTATATCCCAGTTGGTGCAAGTACATTGTCACGATGCAGTATGACTGATCGAGGTCCTCTAGTTCTAGATATAGTATTGTTCATTCTATTCATAATTTTACTTCCATCTGGAAAGTACCAATCTCTAATGCCTGGGAGAAAATTATCTTGACACCTACAGCATTGAGACTCATCAGTGAAACAGTACAGTGCTTCACTATCTTCTCCAATATCTCTGATATTTATAATACTGTTGTTAGGAAAATATTGACCTTTTAGTAATACAACACCTAAGGAAAAAAATGGTTATTAAACTGAATGACAGTAATATTATCATACCTGTAGGTGGCCGAGTTGTTGCAATGAATTGCTGATATGGCCCATCATCATCTTTGTTAACAGCTGCTATTTCAAATGTGTAGGAAGTTCCCGGGAATAATGAAGTAGCTACAAATGATGTGTCAGTAGTTGTTATTGGTCCTGTAGTAATATAAGTTTCAGTATAACGAATTTTGTAGCTTGTAATTGGAGAATTTTGTTGTAGACAATCCACTGGCTGCCATGAAATAGTAATACTAGTGAAGTTCATATCATCCAATGATATTCCATGAACTGTGCCACTTGGAACTACAAAATATACATTGAATTACTAATAATGTTGTTTATAAGTTAATTTTATAGCATAATATTATATTTTTTGTTGTAAAAGTTTATTCATTCATTATTAGCTATATAAAAAATTAAATATAGTCTTTAAAATTTGTAAATAATTCACATACATAAATACAAATGTGAAATACATGTATTTATATGTATTTTTAGCTCAACATACTTGCTGTTAAAGTAGTGAAGGATTCTGTTGCTGATAATCTATTTCTAATATTCCTTGCTGTTATAGTGATGTCATATGTTATGTTTTCTTGTAAACCAGAGAGAGTATACATCCTCATGGATCCTGAGATTGTTTGGCTTCCACTTGGAGCATCAGAACATCCTGCAGTTCTAGTGTAACTTATGATGTAATTTTGCACTGCATCAATATCTGCCTGTGTCCATGTGAGCATCACTGAAGTTTGTAGAACTGTTCCTTGTATGTTTGTAGGAGGACTGCTTAATAATTCAACTAAAGAAACATATATATATATATGTTAGGTACACTGAAGTGTATTTCAAGATAGATAGAAATTATGAAAACATAGATACAAAAATAAATTGCTTTCTATAGTTAGATGACAACGATCCAAGAAACTTGTACTACCAGTACTACTACTACTACCACTACTACTACTACTTCTACTACCACTTCTTACTTGTAAGTGGTGCTATTGTAGTTGTAGCACTGGTAACATCCACATTGTTGACATATACTGAAGAGGCTGTGTACTGACAAGTATATTGTGCACCATCTTCACTCAGTGGCAGAGGACTCAAGTTCAATTGTCTATTATTCTGATTTGATACAACTTGTCCATTTCTTCTCCACTGATATGATGGTGAAGTCACTTCCAAAGAAGAAGGAGGTGTGGCTACACAGGTGAGGGTGTAGTTACGAAGAGCAATAGGTGACTGGTTCTCCATTATAGAGATGGGTATATCTGGAGCTAAGTGTATAGCAGCATGAAATTTACCTCACATAATAAAGGACAAACTCACCTGTAACTGCAAATGATACATTTCTACTCATACTAGATGCTCCAATAGTTACAGTACACGTATAAGTTCCAGCATAGGATTGTCTAACTCGAGTTAGTACTAATGAATCCCTGACTGTAGTAGAAGGAGCTGTAGCCAGAGGTGGAGCATGCATCATTTTGTCCTGTCCATTAAACTCTAGCTATATCAGATCCTGATAGAGTTCCAGTACATGTGAGAGTAACATCATCTGAACCAGCTACTCCACTAGGGTTGGGTGGAGTTATTGAGACAGAGAGGACTGTAACTGTAAAATATAGATTAATGTATATACCTCCATTATTTATTATATGCTTAAAAATAAGAGACATATTGTCCTATTGTGTATGCATGAGTTCTGGTTGTACACAATATAGTTTAATTTCAAATGGTCTTTCAAATGTAAAGCACAAAGACATAATTACATCAGCATTAAAGGTGTGTTGGTGGGATGAGAGGGGTGACCTAAATAGTTATAATGCTTTCAAATTCAATTTGTCCATTGGTATGATTCCGGTGGCGGACACAGCTGCTTTGTCTTCTGCCTGCACCTAACTCTGAAGATTAGACAATAAGTCCCATAAATGCTGGTCATGAAAACTACTATTTCATTAATTTTCTTTCATTTATATGGTACCTATTGAACAAGGTAGGCCTTTCCAATGTCTCTTTAATTAGTTTCCAATTGGTATTGGACAATTTAATTTTTGTGCCTTATGTCACTTATGCACTGAATGGGGTAATATTTTACAAAGTTCCTATCAAATCAATATGATCCATTATTATATTTTATTGCATTCATTGTGTGTATAACATATTGTATTTCTCAACACATTATGAGAGGATTTAATCGTTCAGAATTAGTTAAGGCAGTAGGTGGACCATTAGACTCCTTTATACTTACTATTACATTGGGAACTAGAAGAACGATCAAATTGTTTGCTAAGTCTATACATGCAGATAATGAGTGACTACTTACCAGATACTGATAGAGTAACAGAAGCTACTACTGAAAGCATTCCTAATGTAACACGACAAGTAATATCACTATTATCCTGAGATTCACGTAATCTTCCCAGTGAATAATCTTGACTATACATATACATAGTTGTACTTGATGCTGTTATTGCTTGAGCACTGCCAGTTGATGGCGTCCAGGTGAAGCTAGGAGTACTCTGTACTGACAAGGTTGCTGTGCACTGCATAGTCAGACTATTACCAGCTATTCCTGCTGGACTCTCAGGAGTAAGAGATACTGCAACTAAAGCACGTCACACAGAAAGCAAAGCGTACTTATTTACACATGAATCACAAAACCTAGTGTAAACATCTTTATAAAGCACTTAATCATAGGATGTTAATGAAATTATTACAAGGCTATATGAAAATTGTATATACATAGTCGGATGGGCTAGTACTTAAGTTTTTTTAAATTAAAGTAGTTTGTTACAATTTAAAAACAATATTATTTCTATACAGCATAACAAAAGTATTTTAAGCTACTTGGCTACTTAATATCAATGACAACAAGTAATTTCACATGAGTAGCTAATGTATTCTATGCTTAATTATGTATTAAGCACACTACATTACCCAGTATGATTAATTATTTTACTTCAATATTGCTTTATAAGTAAAACATCATAAACCAAACTTTAAAACCATTAAACTTAAATCTCAATATATCAGGTTTAAATAGGCATGTTGATCATTACACTGACTTAATAGTTGGCATCAGCTGCAATTATAAGTTAGCAATTTTCCATTGATGGTGTAATTTATGATATGAAAATGGCTTCTTAATGCTTACAACAGAAGCTATAAACAACATACACTTCTACATTAACTACAGTAAATCAGTCCTTTCATGAATCCGGAATTTTTTGTAATGATTATACATCATATGATATACTAGTGAAGTAATCATCAAGAGCTCAAGAGCTAGTTATTAAATTTTGCATCAATTTTCATTTATTCTTATGGTAATTAAGTTATGCTTTAGTAATTGTGAAGTTTCTGCCCATAAATGTGCTGTTGTTTACAACAGTAATGTGGTTGGCATGGTTTTATGATAGTACAGGGAAAGTTATCATACAGTAAGACAAAATGTGAGGGATATCCCTAAACCCCAGAATAAATAATTTTGAAATAATGAAATTATTACAGTCCTACTTATGTATAAATAAAAATATAAAGATAACTTGTTAATACATTCATAGACAACTAAGATTGATGGTTCAAGTGATTGTGTTAGTTTTCAATGTCTTCTTTCCCTAAGTTGGCTTATAATAACACTCAGCTGTTGCTTACTGTCAAACTTGACTGTACATTCTAAATTAGTTTATTCTCTGCTGAGCCAGAGCCAGCTCATAAATAGTATGGGACACACCCTATTCATTAATTTTAAGTTATATTGTTGTTGTTTTTTCGAAAATGATAGTCCAAAATTATGTAATAAATAGTCTGATACAAATTTTTTGCAGTACTCCAGGTGCACAAAACAGCAACAACACAGTATAATGAAACAAAAACAAGTGTGAGCAATAACATACCCTAGTCCTGCCTATCATAAATAAAACTATATAACCTTTTGTTCGTAAATATTTTCATATGAATAACTAGGATAACTTAAGTGGTCTAAAATTAAATTCTTACCTAGAATCATACTAGAAAGAATCAATGAAAGAATTATCTAGTTACAAGTCTACAGGTGCAGTATCTTTAATGCCTATCACTGTTCTATTACTCATCTGTGTAAAAACCGTGGTATGGCTATGACCGTATCAGTTACACTGATCCTGCTGACCCAATCTAGGATTTTCTAACTGTGTCAATCCTATTAAGATTGGAATCAGTCATACATATGTTTTTTATTTTTTACATTTGAACTTAAACTTTAAAGTTATGGTGCATGCTATAGCAGAAAAATCACATACTTGAACTTAAATATTTACTATATATATATTCTTTGAGTTTTGGCACATAAAGTACAGAAATGCAAGGAACAAGAATAAGAAATTATATGAGATATATACCACTGTTATGGCATTAGTCAAATACATATGCATACATTTATACGAAGGTACAGATTTCATAAACTCTCACACTGACTCTGCTAGCACTTACTTGACACTAACAAAATCGTGGCTATTCTATCTCCTCCTGTAACACCGTCTGGAACAGTACATGTGTAATTTCCTGGTCGTCCTGCAGATATACCAGACTCCAAAGTCAGACGCACCTCCTGAAAATGCCCTCTCCTGCTGAAATCGGATGCCTCATAGGGACGAGGAACTGTAGTATTATCAGGATATAACCATTCTCCGACACGCCCTCCATAAGGAACAGGATTAGTATGATTATCCTGTCCTCTACAGCAACCAATGTTGATATTAGTAGTGATACATCTCAATGTAGATCCAGCACCACGGCCATCTGATTCACTCCCAATGTCACTGAGAAGAACAGATGCTCCAGGAAGATAAATTTCATCATTTAATACGAAATATAAACCAGTCGATGGAGCTAAATATTAGGGATATTCAAAATGATAACATAATAAATTTTAGTTCGTGGGACGTAAATGTAGCCATAAATATATGTATTTATAAAATAAATATTTATAAAGTTTAGCCCGCCATTTTGTTCACAATTTTTTTCTTACTGTTAAAGTTCTCATGACTAATCTCTTACTTTTGTGTAGCACATTGCTTTAATGAATTCTAAAAATGTTCTAAAGGAAGTTGGTGATGAAACTGTCAACCATTAATTTCCACTTGTAGCAATATAGCTACTCTTGGCTACACCCTTATATATATATTATTATATATTCCTTTTCAATGGGACTTTGATGGAAACCATTAGTGAGATCAATCTTTGATAGTATTGGGAACACTTAACTTAGCAATGACTTCCTCTACTGTAGGCATATAAAATGGAAATGAAGGAGTAATGGAATTTAGTCAACAGTAATCCACAACTAACCTTAACCCACCAGCTTTATGACCTGACTGGAATTGATTGGAATGCCCACATAGCATCACTTGACATCTTGAGCCCACACAGCATCTAATTCAGCCTTGAATTTGTTTCATATGCCATCAGGGACCCGATAAGGAGGCAAATTGATAGGTTACTACCCTTCCCAATAATAGTGATCAGTCTCTTGTTCTGAGACCCTCTACCAATCAAATGAGATGACCAATTTTGCATTGAAATTAGAGAGTGTCACAATGTTGCATTACAGACACAAATTTAGGTCTAAATAGAGAAAGAAGGAAAGTACTGTTTGCTATTGATGCAGCTAAATTCAACTGCAAAAGATATACAGCGTGCTACCAGAGTTCTGCAAGATATTCTCCTGAGGGTTTATCTTCAATAAAGAAATACTTTGGTACCTACACATGGCACTGATAGATGGGCTTGAGTATTACTCACAAAAAATGATTAGGGAACTCGTTGTAAACATGGTGTGGAAAGGATAGTGAGCTATAATGGAGGGTTCTCTTTGCCCGGCTACTTTTTTTAATTTCAATAGAAGGAGCTAGAGGTCAGAGGGCATGCAGGGGATTCTTCCTTTTATACCCAGACCTCCGGAAGGAGTTCTCAATGTGGTAAACGAGGCCACAGATTTCACGTTCAGAGAATAGCATGGAATTATAAAAGCGACCTCTACGTTTAACAATTCTATATTGTGTACTGAACAGGGCCTAAAACATGTTGCCACACAGGAAATGTATTAAAGTGACTCTAGGAAATATTTCCCTGTGTTCATTGTAATCAAGTTGGATTATAATGTCCCCCCAGATATGAAGTGTTTTTTGCACTAAAAACCCATTATTATCTTATGCACATAGTACATAATGAATTTATTATTCATTGGATACCACAAATAAAACTTGTCTGACTGACTGTATATACATCTTAAATAGCATGTTTTTAATGCTATTAAATGACAATGACCTTAAGATAAATAGCTCCAACAGATGGTGGTTATAGACAACGAATGTTATGTGTTGTCTGCAATAATAAATGTATTGTCATGCATGATTTGCAAGACAGAAAAAAAGGAAAGTATATTACATGTTGGCATAATATTTCTAAATGATAACATTAGAATCAAATGATTACAGTATTATTAAATGCGTAGTGTGTTTCAAATAGTAATACTATAATCTTTCCTTAATAAAAAAACACATATTTGTACTACTCAACTGCAGAAAATGAAGTATGGAAAGCTATGAAGACATTGATTGTCAAAACTAATAGTTTAGAGATTTTAGTGGTACGAAACATTCCATGACGACCACTGAGATCTTTACATGTTAGCTTTGCCTTTTCTTTCATCTCTTGGATTAAAAAATGAAATCTTCTGCAGTCTCTATTTTGAAAATACCTTAGGTACACTGCCTGAACAAAAATAATATATTTAGTGTGAAGTTAGGGCTTAAGTAACTAATAATGATTATTGTCTGCCATTCTCTGTTGTTTTTTCCTTGTTGTATTGATAAAAGATTATTAATTCATGTAATGTATGAAAGGTAACCACAAAGGCATACAATTACGTATCAATTTTTAAATATCAACTTTTAGATTCTCTGTTTCCGTAACAAAGCAATGTTCATTTCATCACTCATAAGTTTTTATGTAGTTGTGGTACCAAAACTCTGTCATTGGAAAACTGTATTAGGATAATTTACTTCACGAATGTAACCATGAGACTTACACAATAGCCGTAGTAGTTGATTAAAACTAGATACTTTTTAAGTTTGCTAATACTATAGAGTGAATGGACAATATTAAGCACAATACAGTAAAGCTTACCTGACTGTAAGGAAGTATAAAACATATTATTTGAACACCAAATATAAAACGTGTCGCTATGCTTTGTAAGGGTAATCTAACTAACTCTAATGTCAACGACTTGTTGAGATATTGGGTCACTTAAAGTTAAGAGCAACTCATTTTCTTTTATTTGTGCTGTAGAAAATGAAACATTATCAGTAGTAGTGAGCCACCGAATAGAAACTACAGTAAGATTACTGAAACAAATTACACTTGCAGTAGATCCAATGATATATGCATTACTATTTCCAGAAAGATCTATAGCTGATAATAATAAAGTCAGTTAATTAAAATATTGTTGTATTATAAAGTGCTATTCTTACATTTGACATCGTCAGTAGCTCCAGATTCACTGCTTCTGCTATTACTAACAGTACAGCTGAAGATCCCAGTGTAATCTGACAGTGTATTACTAGATATGTATAGAAGGTTGTGGTAAGTGGCACTGACAGTATCCACAATTATTTAACTCTGTAAGATACTCCACTTCTATTCCAAGTTAGATTAGTGACAGGACCTCCAGTCAATATACAAGTCATAACACCAGTTGTAGTGTTGTATGCTAGAGACTGTATTGTAGGTAATCCTTTCAGAATAGATGAAAAAGTATTTGGTATGAACATTAAAATTACTATCACATTAAGACCCTTCATAAAAAACTACTAGATTAAAACTTTCTCACTTAAAGGGGTCTAGAGAGATACAAAGGCATAATGTTAACAAAAACTCTCAGTTGTTGCCGGGGAATCCAACACAGGAACCCTAGCTTTTTTAGCCACTAGTGTTCTAGCTGAGCTACGATAACCCACAATTTACAAGACCTTAGTATTTCTCATTTTACCTTTATACGGTATAATAGTACTGCTTGCTGCAGTCTTGTGCTTGACAGACCATAATTATATGCCATCACAAAATACTGTTTTGGTGTACATTGAAACACCTCTCCCTCTAGGAAGGAGCCATAATTAGTAGATTGAAAAGGCTTTATCATCACAATTATCAGATAAATCCTTTTCAATCCACTAATTTTAAGGCTCTTTTCCGGAGGGGGCAGTGTTTCCATTCGACAACGAAAAGGTGTTCTGATGGCACATTATTGTTGGTTTGTTGAGTACAAGGCTGCACCAAGCAGTACTATTGAACAGTATAAAGGCAAAATGTATAAGTCTTGGATATCTTGAGTTATTGTATCTCAGTGGCTAGAGCACTGGTGGCTAAAGACAGGGGTCCTGGATTCAATTTCCTGGCGACAACTGAGATTTTTTCACATTTTGCCTTTGCTTCTCTCTAGAACCCTGAAGTGTGAAAGTTTCAATCTAATAAATTATGCATATGCACATACACATAATATACAATCAGTTACAGAGTGATTTTCATTATAATTGTGCAGTTATATTTAGCAAGCACAGTGATTTAAGTACAAAAATATTCAAGTGGTATGCACGTTTCTAGCTGTTTAGATTTCTCCACAATACATTAATGAACATGCTGGTGGTTATGTGGATAAGAATTATTGTCAGTGAGAGGGCAAGCTATTTACAAAGAAATGGGCATGTCATCAATGTAGGAAGCTTTGTCATAAGACTGCTGGAAGCTGGCTGCTGAAACGTATTTGTTGATCATGTTATAGTGGTTGTACTTTTGTGAAAACTTATGTTTGAATTTTTTCTGCAGTCTATTCAATGCCACTTTCGTTTCCCTGCTCCCAAGTATTATGATGAATGGTGAGACAATATTGAAAATACTAATTTGGTTACTTTGTGGTTGACAACTATTTAGTACCACACTTCACAGCCACCAAGCAAGAATAGAACACGTAATGAAAGTTAGGCTTGCTACAACATTGACCACTTTCATTAAAGGCAAATTCATCTCACCCAAAATTTAGAAGAGTTATTTTTTATTTCTCTGATTTAATCTTTCACTTAGGCAATTTTATTTAGTTCTGGAATGCCAAGTTTATTCCAGAGTTCTAGCTAGTCTTCTGGGCAGTATTGATCTTGTAGCCTATCCCAAACTTCTTTGATGCGATCAATCCCATCCAGAAGGCATCAAATGAAATCCAGCATAATCATAAGACACAGTATCAAGACAAAATATTACATTTCATAAATAATTGTAAGATTGCAAAAGCCCTGCCATGTCAGAGCTGCAACCTCAATAGGTGTTTTCATTGGGGTTTTTTAAATAAGCCCCACGTCTAATTCTATCTTAACCTGGACCTTGAGAGCAGATTAAGCACTACATTCAACCTTCAGCCATTGACAATAGAATTAAAGCATATGAAAGGTGACTTCCAGCAAGTTAATACTGAAGTCCTTGACTCAAAACCTATTGGCTGTGCTATCCTTGACTA
>WLWI01001117.1_pt1 | contig 23509 bp, 18 predicted proteins | sample 6701501 | NCBI WGS metagenome assembly WLWI01 (sample SAMN12718690, study PRJNA515312) | sponge metagenome | isolation source: marine sponge | host: Mycale hentscheli | place: New Zealand: South Island, Marlborough, Capsize Point | collected 2014-11-01 | reverse complement strand
GCCCTTACAGCAATCAATGGTAGCAGCAGCATGCTGGTAGTGTGCTGCATTCAATGCAGCATGTGCAGAAGATATGCTATCTGCATTTATAGCTCTTATAATTCTTTGCACTAATAAAGCATGTATGCATCACTATCAGGGGCACAATTGAAAATCAGGGATATCTGTTTATATTATATGTATGTTAGGACATACGTGGTGGTCGATCCCATCCCCAACACCACTAAACAGAACCATAATTTGTTAACAACCTTTTTCCGTACAGTATAGAAAATTGAACTGGAATTAGGCTGTTTCTAATATTATCTGAATGTTGCTGGCCACAGCTAGGTCTTTACAAACTTACTGGAGTTCTCATTCAAGAAATAGTGGCAGTGTTACGTTTTCTTGGTATGAGCTATTGGTCATAACTGTTCTCACTTAAAATCCACCGCCCAATATATCAGCCACAGAGAGAAAACATGCAAATCTTGTATTAGTCCATCCTGTGAACAAGTGTGTGAAATAGTGTGGTGTGTTACATCTGCTGCTTAGCCAAGAATGTCTAGAAACATATTTTCTGCTTTTGTTTGTTAAGATTACTTCTTAGGCTTCCTCCCAGTTTCTTTAGTTAGTAAGTATATCTTATTTCAGGTTAATCTTGTTGGGGTTAGGGACTTTTATGTGCAATTAATTCCTTAGAGTTTGGGTTATTTTTTTAATTGTGGTGAGCAGTTATTATGACATTGAAACTCTTCACCCCCTCCCCCCTCCCGTACACAATCTCAAAAACTTGGGCATGCTTTAGCAGCTCAGAGCTTTTTGTCCGTAGCTGCTAGTAATTTAATAGTCCGAATTTATTTAAAATAATTAACTATGGTCACTATAGTACTGAGTGACTTGACATAATGTAATTATTATTTGGAGGAAGCCAGGCTAGTCTCTCCCGTTGCAAGCTGGTTAATGTTAGTACGCATGCGTTCGGCCTGCTTACCAATAGGGACTTCCCTCCGCTTTGGGGGAAAACCCCATGGCCAGTTGGGGCCGTGAGGGTAATTTGCCTAGCCTGGCTATCACACCATTAAATGGTGGAAAAATGAAATAGTGCTGTTATATAAACTAGGCAATGAAAGGAAGGTGTAGGGGAGGACGGTGGGAGAACCGACCAAGATGTTCAACCACTTAGAATCCGCCTGTGTAACGCGGCAGCCAAGTACACGTGTAGCTTACACGCCTGCGCAGAGTATACTCTCAATCGGTCATACTACATCATACCACGTGACCACATGCATGTAGGTTTACCAACCCTGCCCCCACGAAGAGAGACCAGCAGGCTCCCTCCGTTAACCTCATTTAACTATGTTAAATAGCATTAAGAATCTGTTAAGAATCTTATAAGAGTCTTACATAAGAAAAAAGTAAGAAAAATTAAGATTATGGAACACATAATCTTGTTAAGATCTTAGGTAAGATCTTAATCAAATGGCTTAATAAGATCTTATGTAAGATTTTTTTGCTGGGAATTAAATATCTCTGCAGCTGCTTTTACCTACTGGAATTGAAAACATGATATCACTTTGTTTGAATGTCTCTGAAAGCATGCCAGTGAGCAGGTGAACTTTTCAATTCTTCTATGTAGGACCTCGCTTGGCTTGGAGCCCTCGTACTTCTCACAGTTACTTTTGATTTCTATTTCTTATTTTGCCTTTAAAGAAATGCTCTTTTGAAGAATGCCCACTCCAATAGTTTTACTCTAGCAAATTAACAAAACAGCATCTGAGTTTTTATACGTACTAAGTACCCCTCCTTTCAAGCCACACCCATTAAAAAACCATACTACTTTGATGCATATGATCAGTGTTTGTGTTTCACCACATGCTTATTTTGGGGGTGGGTCCAAGGGCCAAGCCCCTCTATATGAAACCCTATGTGATGAAATCACAAATTCGGCAACAATCCGTCCTGCTTGTCTGCTTATTAACCCTCAGCGCGAATGAGCGAGAGAGTTACAGTAAGTTGGTCTGCCATTCAGTCACAGTCACACTCACACACACACACACAAAAAAAAAAAGAAAAGAAAAAAAGAAGCACGAAATGGAATAAAGGTGGTATCCACGCTAATTCTGCTACACACCTTTTAGCGATCTTTACCAGTTGGTGATATTGTTACTTCAGGACCTTCAACACTAGCTGCAAACCATTTCCGTCGCCATCAAACTCAGTTATAAGCCAGGTGGAAAAAGCGTACTGTGGGAATATTTCTGGTTAGAAAAAGGGAGGAACGGGTGACCAGTCAGTGGCAGTCGATGTAGCAATTGGCTGCTTCCAACAGTTAGTCAGCTACAAACAATACAGTAGACCCTCAGGGGTACTTGCTAGTATCATTATAATCCCCCCCCCCCAAAAGGTGTTCGGATTAGCGAGAGTTTGGATAAACAGGGTTCGGATAACTGAGGGTCTACTGTACTTTCAACTTGTTAACTCACCTGAACACTATTCTTCACTTCTTGTGCAGGTATAGGGCCATGAACTGGATTCCTGTAGCCCACAACTCAACGGTAGTTCTGCCCCCGAGTTGATACTCAATTTTACAAACATAATGTTCTCTATTAAGGATTGACTATCACAACAAAGTCAATACTTCACACAAAATAAATAGGAAATACGTAACCAGAAAAAAAGTGGCACTTGTACATTCCTAATATATAGTACACAATCCAACGCCAAACTACTTCGCTCAAATTTCTTTCAACAATCTGAAAGTATCTCGCTTGCTTCGCTTGCTCAAAGTCACCTAATATTGCTTTTGCTCACTTGGGATAACCAGGCATAAAGGACTGACATTTCTTTAAAGGCTCCTTCCTTTCAAAGTTATTCTTCAATCTCTGCAAGTGTCCCTCTAAATCACAAATGATGAATCTAGACCTATATGGCAAACCCTCAGTCTCCCCTTTCTCCTCCAACTCGAAGTACTTGTCCAGTTCAAGCAGTAGTTTACGGTACTGAGTTTTGTTCCTGCAACTTGCTGTGGGGATGGGGGCTGTCGACCAGTCAAGATTACACAACCAAGGACAATCACGGTAGCTGGAAAAATACAGAAATAATAGGAACTGATTAATAAATTGATTAAACTAGTGATGTGCTTGAGGACAAAGGGCAAGTGAGCCTGTGCACAAACAAAATACTTCAAAAGAATCTATCAGTCCATTTAAGTACGTAGCCGTTGTGACCTTTTTATACTTTAGCTAACAAATACGGAACTACTTTCTTACCTCAATTCCCCGAGTACTGGTATTATCTGTAGTCTCTATCTGAATTACCAATAGCTTTTGACAACAAACACTAGTAGCTACTAAAAAAGGCTGAGTTTTTAAAAATTACGTCTAGAGGGTTTCAATACCATAGTAACCATTCGCCATAATATTTTGCAACTTGAAAAAACAACAACAAGAAGTTCTAAAGAATTATTGTACAGTGTTGAAACAACCTAATACAAAGTGGTAAACAATTAATTTCCTTGAATGATACGGGATCTCTAAACCTAAAGATTCTGTTTAGTGGAGGTATGGGAAGGGGTAGACCACGAAGCAAACACAAAAACCCGAGGGACAAAATACAAAATGACATACGTACGTCCACACATATATATAAACAAACAAATATCCCCGATTTTAATTGTGTTATCCCTGAGAGTGTCTCGCTCGCTCCGCTAGCCAACAGAATTTTTTTTGCCCATCTCCTTCCCATAATATATGCATCCATGCCATTTCTAGTGTTTTACTCTAGCCCTAGTGTTACTGGATAAATGTAACATCTTGGAAAATCCTGGACTGTCAGGATCCTCCGGACACTTGTTCTGATGCCCACTGAGGTTAGGGACTCTCAGGAGGATGCCAGACTGTCAGGATCCTCCGGACACTTGTTCTGATGCCCACTGAGGTTAGGGACTCTCAGGAGGATCCCAGACTGTCAAGATCCTCCGGACACTTGTTCTTATGCCCACTGAGGTTAGGGACTCTCAGGATCCTCCGGACACTTGTTCTGATGCCCACTGAGGTTAGGGACTCTCAGGAAGATCCTGGACTGTCAGGATCCTCCGGACACTTGTTCTGATGCTTACTGAGGCTAGGGACTCTCAGGAGGATGCCAGACTGTCAGGATCCTCCGGACACTTGTTCTGATGCCCACTGAGGTTAGGGACTCTCAGGAGGATGCCAGACTGTCAGGATACTTAGGAAGGATCCTGACTCATATAGGAAATCTCGGACATCCCTCACAGAAACACATACCTTTCATCATTTGCCATTTGACAGTTATTCCTTGCTATCTCTAGTAGTCCGTCCCTCACTTTCCTAGTCAGAGAATCGTAGCAGAATTGAGCGTCACCTTTAAAAAAGTGTATAAACACAAACACTGCAATCAAAATTTCCATCTGGATTTACAAATCCATAGACTCACCAACAAAGCGTTTCCAAGATTTGAGTGGCACATAGGATGATCCCATCTCAAGTATCCCGGAAAAAGTCACCGGATGAGGGCAGTGCTTCATAAACTGTGGCAACAGCTTCTGTAACACTTCCTTCGTTGCATAAACGTCATTGGCACAGTATGTCATAAGGTTCTGAAATTAAAAAAAATATATTTTTTTTAAATAAAAAAAAAAAAAATAAATAAAAAAATAAAAATCTAGACAATTCCCACTCTCTTTCCATTCCATCCTTCAGGTTGAGCTGTCCCATGATAGTCGCCCATTTGTCCCCATAATTATTCATAAACATGATAGTCTTCTACATATATAACATGGCCTTGCCCTGTAGTTGACGGTGCAACCAGCACAATTCTGCTGATACTGCATTAATTAAAAAACAACAACAACTCCACCACATTAAATAAATTGATACTATACCACGTGTGAAGGTGAATTTGTATCCTCCACTGTCCATGAGAATTGTAAACAATTGGCAGGGTTTTATACAGAGGTAGGGATGCCCTGGGATCCCCCCCCCCCCCCCCGAATTTCATGAAATAAATTAATAATATTTACTACTTTATGGTATTCTGTGGTTATGATTTTTAATGGTATTCTGTGATTTTGTTGTTTATATATATCTAATATTTGGTGAAGGTTCACTTCAGTTAATTGAGGTACTTCAATTGCAACACTCATTAGTCTTCCAAGATTGATGTCACTAATTCTAGACCTGAGACGATTTTTAATCAAATGGGTATGGTTTCAGCAAAAGTGGGTGTGGTCAAACAACCGTGTGTGTGTGCCCCTCCCCCCCTCCTTCCTAAACTCTTTCCCCCTCAGGAAAAAAAAAATCCTTTCTAACTGCTTATTCTTTTTTCTTATACAAAAATATCCAGACCCATAATTGTATACTTGATTATTTAATTAAATTTTGCTAAAGATCGGACTATCAATCACTAACTCGCACACTGACAGACAGACACAGACACACAACCATGGTACTGGTAAGACACACATTTGCTCGGTCATTCCAACCAGCACACCCGCCCACCCACCATCTTTTTGAATTACCTGAAAATCCCCCACTATCTCTTCTACTGATCCTTCCACAAAAACATTCCTCACACTCTTGTCCAGTTCCACTTTACTGTCCTTCACATGTAGGCTGTGCACTGATGCAAGGTTATTGGGACTACTCAACTTCATCCATGGTTTGGTGAAACCTTTCTTCTTCTTGCTTTCTGCCATCCATAATCCCTTCTGTATGTTTGACAGCCCCGAGACAGTGATGTGAAGGCTGATTGTGTCCAAGAACTTTGTATCCAGATTCTATAGTAATACGTCTTCAATCAATCATACTTTTTAACTCTATACTGTTTAAAAAAGGATTCCGTTGCTCAACTCTACTAATATTGCTGCAGCACAAATGCTAATCAAACTAACAGGGTTTTATTTAGTGGGGGGAGGAGGATTCCTACCCGCTTCCTTCATAATTTTAGCAAACTAGTACGAGTAATGTGATTGAAATAGTATGAGGTGAAGCTGAGTGTTATTTCAATTGCTTTATGAGTGCTGTTGATCCCTAATAGCACAGGTTACTCGTGTCGCTCGCTAATAGTAGGTCAGCTTCATTTGCACTGTAGCTACACTGTATCATTCACTCACTATCTCTGTGTTTCAGGATTAGCTTCCTTTTCAACCTATGGCTCCTTCTAGCCTGTTGTTGAACAGATTTAGACTAATACGAATAGAGCTTCTGCGGTAAAGATTAACATAAGACTCCAACTTGAAACTACTCCAACTGTACGTTTCCAAGGCTAGAGCTGCACGCGTGCGCACTTACTTGTACTATTTCACTTAGTTACATGTCATTTCACTTTCCCCATGTGACTTCAATTGAACAGCGATTTTCCCCATACATTTTTGAATGGCCAATTTCCGCGCTCAAAACCAAAATTACAGCATTTAGCTCATAATTATTTTATGAACAAATTTCCTCTTTCCCTTGTAAATCATTTATAAAGGGCGGTGGACTTGCCCGAGCTTCAACCCCGCCCCCTCCCACACAAAACTCTCTAGATAAAACCCTGGCTTAGCCTAGTTAACTTCTCAACAATTAATTAAGGATTAGTTGCTAATTGATCGTACATAACTTTCCATTCCCATTCTCAATATAAACACTCAATTATTAAGGAGTGAGGTCACTATGAGCCACAGCACTTGTATTTGCAATTATATAGTCTCTCCCCTCTAGATTTCATGAAGCTAAGTGTATTTTTTATTTTTATTTGACGGTTGTTAAAGTCAAAGTGTATTCCCCTTTTAATGACACGCTGAACTCAACCTGATTTGTTGTGTGTGAAAATTCACATCAATCTCATTACTCTAATCACAAGTGCTACTAATATGTTACAAACACATCTACACACACACACACATCTCATCAGAGGTAGTTAAATTCACTAATTTTATTTTGAGGGTTACTTAGAAGAAGCCTATTTAAATCTCACAAACTTACATTCATGTAATACTGCTCCTTGATCCTGCTGCGATCAAAACCCACATGATGCCCCACTACCAACCTACACCTGGATGAAGAAGATTCACACTCAGATCCTGCCACAGCCTTACTAGCCGGCTCCAATGGAATGAGGTCATCCAAGGAAACATCCTCGTCCTCTAATAAAGGTTGGGGACGAGTGACCTGTCCACTCGCCCAAGAATACCAGCAGCTGGTTCCAAGGGCCACAGCCATGATGGGTCTCTGTTTGTCAGTTACACAGGTCTCTACGTCAAACACGAGGACATCGGCCATTGGACACTCAACTTTAACAGCAACACCAGTTTTTACGTCATACTTTGTCCAGCCAGGACGTTTAGACCACGTCAGGGGCATAGGTGGAGTCTCAGACTTGCAGAGATCAAAGGCCAGATCAAGATAAGCTTGACCTTGCACCTGCGCTATGATGTTAAAGTGCTTGGCTAAGTCGTTCTTGTACAGCGGTGGCAGCTTCACGTCCACATCTGCTACCCTACCCGATTCATTGCCACCCTTCAAAAGGTTATGCTTCCTCAAATGTTCTTTGCTGGTCATTATGTGGGTGTCATTGTAAGACTTCTCCCCTACCTTGCCCTTGAAAACTTGCTCGTACAATGGCTTTGACAGCATTTGAATATCGAGTTCATTGACTCTCTGGATTCCATCATCCTCCTTGGGTTTCCCCGGTGAAAGATCTGGCTGCTCAGTGAGAGTACTTATAGAAGAGCCAGTCACATTTTTGGGAAAATAAGTATTTTTTCGCAGTGCAACCCTGTGCATGACAGGACGAAAGGAACTAGAAAGTTCTTACGGCTTGAGTTAGGTTCAATCATGCAGTACACACATAAAATCGTTCGAAGGAAAAGGGGTTTGTCGTAAACAAACACGTGCGTGTATGCTGAAATTATTATTCGCGCGCGCCATGACAATCGCGCTATTGAATGCTTGCGCAAAAACAAAAACAAAATGCAGGTGAGTTTGACGCTCTTTACCAACCTCACTTTGTGTTTTTGCGACCCTAAGCGACTTGTATAATTGATACCAGTCTAGTATTTGGGTATGGCATTGGTGGAACACACCCTAATCCAAATAATACTGCCGCCCCCAAATCATATCCGTATTTATTTAAGCCATTATGTGCAGTTTATTTTTTTTACACAACTAGTGAGGTTGGAGGCTATGTAAGCAGTTAGTATATTAGTGCAAGTTCAGATTCAAAGACAGTTGGAGCCTCCTATGCACCATCTGTAGTGTACATGTAGATTAACGATCCTGTACTATGTTAAACTGGTAAGGGGTAACGCGTGAAACATCACGCTCTTTCGCGCGTTTGGTGCAAAATGTATTTGAACTCTGTACTTCGCACCCTGTCTCGGATCTGCTGAGTGAGCAAACTGGAACTCCGTTGAACGTTGCTAACAGTTCTTTTTTCAACGGTGTAATGGTTTCGTGGTAGCTACAGTAAGGATTTTCTAACCGGAGGAGGCTATGAACTGTAGCCAAGTATTGCCTGGGGCGGTAAATTCCAGCCCGTGCTCGTTATCCACCGGCTACTGTGCGGGGGAACCGTTTGTAGTAAGTCACCAGTCTGCAATATAAAATCATGCCACAGAAACTAGAAGCGTGGAGGATATAGTCATGATTAATGTAACTTCTGTGGTCATTTGAATGTGTAAGAAATTCAACTGGTTATTTTTATTTGAGTAAACAATATGTGAAATTACTTCGAACTAGGCCCCATAAACACATTCACACTTATACATAGACCCTAATCTTGTGCCATTCTACCAGTAGTTATTCAATGTAACAGATACAACATGTGTCATCCAGGCATACACATTCATGTTTCATTGGTGAAATTTGAAGACGGCCCTTTTCTGTTTAATTAGATAGTGGACTAAAAACTACTTATTGTCTCCCCCCTCTTTGTTTATTAGTTAGGCTTGCTTAACTCCAAACATTGTGTTATTCTTAGCTGTGCTTTACGCTAGTTGGAGGTGGGTGAAATTTTAACCTTATCAGGTGAAGATAGTTGAATGTGAAAATTGCTGATGTAGCATGTTTGTGAGAGCGTGCTGTAAGGAGCCTGGTTGAGTTGACATGGTTGTGTTATCACTAGGTCTATGCTTCTGGTGGAGATGTCATCATACTGGACGGCCACTTGCAACATGTGCAGACCATCCGGGGCAGCAGCTGCGGTTGCGGTGGCACCAAGGTGTCGTGCATCCACTGCTCTGAGAAAACGGGCAAGCTTGCAGTGGCCTGGGGGTCAGAGGTACCCATCTTTAACCCGTTTTCTATGGAGGATGAAGCTGGAGGAGATGAGGGTGCAGAGGAGAAGGTTAGTGTGGATGGAGGGAGGATGCCATGTGTGTAAGTATTTGTGCATGTGTTTTGGGTTGTTCTTGGTGAAAAACCTATGCAATGATCTCTTCTGTTCTTTGGGTTGTGTGTTTGTTTCTTGGTTGATGTTCTTTTCAAACTCTCATTTTCAGTTTTTGTTCGAGTGGAGGGTAACGCAGACACTGAATCTGAAGTATGATGTCATGAGCATGTGCTGGAATGGGGATGGGACACGCCTCCTCTTGGGAGGAGCCAGTCTTACACTGTGGGAGGTGTCTGTAAAGGTGAACATTATAATTGAGGATGAGGAGGAGGAGGAAGATGGGTCTGATGAACATGGAGAGGGGGAGTGGGTGAAGAAGGGTGGTCATTCTGGTATACGGGAGGAGCCAGTGTTGGAGGAGAAGTTAGAAAAGCTGTGGTACTGCAAGATGGCCGATCCAATCATTCATCTTAAATTCTCTCCTAGTGGGAACTTTTTTGCTGCTTGTGGCCAGGTGAGTGTGTGTGTACTGTGTGTGTGTGTGTGTGCGTGCATGTGTGTGTGTGTGCGTGTGTGTGAAACCATCAATAGGTGGGTTATGATCTGTATGCGGTGATTGTATTGGGTTTAAGTTTTGTACTGCTCCTCTGGCTGCCTTTGTGACTGACAAGGTGTCATGTCTACTAGGAACACCTGATGGCTTTGGCTTCAGCCAGTGTTGAATTCACATGAAAATTAGCCGAGGGCCTAGGGCCTAATACAGTTATCAAAATAATAATATAATAATAATAATATTAATAATAATAATAATAATAATAATAATAATATAGTTATTATATAATACAGAGAAAAATCATGAATACAATCCAATACAATGCGGCAGACACATGTGTTGTTTTTGCATGTTCCAAATTGAGTGAGTTTACATGTGTAGTTGTGTTATTTTGTCTGCCATAGAATGACTGTCTAGTGAAGATCTGGTATCCAACCCTTGCCGATGGCACCGGTGTGGGATCACCTCCTACCTATTCCTTCTGCTACATAGCCCATCCCCAGTCGGTAAGGGGTTTCGTGTGGAGAAGAATGACTACCAGTTTTCCTAAGTGAGTTTGTAATGAAGTATTTCTGTCACTGTGTGTGTATGTATGTGTGTGTGTGTGTGTACACGCTACTTGCTGTGGGGAATGGCCTGTTTTCCTGCGATTTCCTAGCCCGACTCCAGGAGCTTTGCTTGCACAACTCACTGTGTCTGCTTAGTGCACAGGCATCCTGGCTCTGCCAGGTGTGCATGACCTGCTAGCAGCAGCAAGAGAATATTGTGTGTGTTTGTGCGAGTACGCTTGTTGTTGTAGATGTAAATAAATAATCACTCGATGCTTAGTCTAGTGTCATGTGTGTACACATAGAGCGTACCCATGTGTGTTTACACAGAGGGACTTTAACAGCTCATTCTTTTTTCCCCTTCCTGTTCTTCTTTCTTCACCATGCCGTGCAATGCACTACAAATGGCTCTATAGCTCTCCACAGACAGAGCGTTTCTGTGAGTACAAAGTGTGGTACAACACATGTGAAAGGAATTCATGTATTGGTTACTGCATATTGCTAAAGTATCATTTGTTCAATTTAATTCTCGTTTTGAAGGGTTTACTGCTATTATAGCAGAGCTTACATGGAATAAATTAATAATAGCTATAAAAAAACAACTTATTTTAAAAAATTTACTAGCTAATTCTAATTAATACGTTTTGAGCAATTGATCTCTTCTTCCTTAATTCAGCGAAGCGAGCGGAGCTGACTTTTAATGAGTCCGTGATTGAGTTAGGTCTAGGAATTGTTTTTGTTCTTGCGTGGGCGTACGTGTGCACATTTTCTCCTACGCGCTTGCGCGGGCCGGGTAATCTTCTTAGCAACATTTTGTTTTGTTTACCCGCCGTACGAATTAGCGATGCCCAGTGAAACAAATTCTGCGAAAGAGAGACAAAACGTTAGAAATGCTCGGTCAAGAGCTTTGAGGGCGTTAGAAACTCCAGAAGAAAAATTAGTAAGGAGAGATATAAGAAATGAAAAAGACAGGGCAAGGAGGAGGAGAGCTAAAATGAAACAGAAACAGGTAGCAAAGTAAAGAATCTTTCTTTTTGAAAAGCCATTAAATGTTCCTAATTTATTTATTAGACTATTCCTGAGGATTACGGTACCAATCAACTTGATTGAAGGGAACATGCATCGCTCGCTTCGCTATTTTGTGCTATTAGAGCGCATCACTAGTTAACTATAAATTCACTTACACATGCACACACTCAGTACACACATGCACACACTCAGTACACACATGCACACACTCAGTTGTCGTTCTAAGAATTACTTAGCTGCTAATTTAATGTGTGTCAACAAAACACATTTTAATTTTGTAAAAGTGTGCACTCTTTTACAAAAAAAAATTTTCTTCTCTTCTTTCTCTTTCAGTGGCTGCATCCCCAATGTCCTCCTGACTCACTGCACTGACAATGTGTGTCGAATCTGGAGCCACTCCCTGTCCTACTCCAAAATGGGTACTCTGCGCTTCTTCATTGCTGCATCTATAGATCCAGTGGCTGACATCCCTTTCCGGACGACCATGCCACTGAATGATCAGCCATTTATTGTCCACTGGCTCAACAACAAGGAGACTACACTCACGTCCAAGGTGGATAAATTCCAGAAGGGTGTGTCCAGACCTATCTCCCACTTTTCTTCTGTTCAGAGTTTCACGTCCAATCTTAACGAGGAGATGATGCAGAGTTGGGTGTGCATCGATGAAGACGAGGAGATAGGCACAGCTCACAAGCCTGGCGGAGGAGGTGTGGGGTTCCCAGGCTCCAAGACGGAAGTAGAATTGTCTGCTGCTACCTCTTTCTCTCGCAGGACCCTCAGTCTCGGCGCCAATTTGCACTCCGTGCACGGCAGCCACATGCCTATGGCGACAGGCGGGGAACAGCGGAACTCTCTGAAGCCGAGCATGATGCCGAACCAGATCAAAGTGTCCACCCAGTACAAGCGTGCACTGTCCCATCTTCTGGACGAGTGGTGCTCCACGCCGGATCTTCTCCTCAGCATCCATCCAACGGTTGGCTCGCTGATGGTGTGGACTGTGGAAGGCATCGACGCCCCTCCAAACCAGGAGAGACTGGTCCACGTCAGCTTCAGCTCGTGTCTCCCCCACGTCTTCCCACCTCATCTCTCCCAAACCCTCCAGCCTGAGCTCCTTCAGTTCCTCATTCGCGAGCCTGACATCATCAATGCCCGCTCGGCGTCCAGCGAGGGTTCCCCCAAGTCTTCCAGGCGTAGCGGCGCTGGCACGGACATCAACCTCCCTGTCCCGCAGATCAGGCTGTCAAGCACTGGGAGCATGCCCGCCATGCCACGTGCAGGCATGTCCGAAGACGTGTGCAAGCTCAAGCCGGACTCCACCCTCATTCTGGTGTCGAGCCACAGCAATGGATCTCTCAACACGTGGTCGGTGGAGCTCACTGTGCAGTCCAACTACTGTACCTCTATTGCTGGCCTCATACGCTGCGCGGGAACCGGAGGGCACAGGTCAAAGGTCACACACATCTACCGGCACCCGTGGCTTCCTGTACTGATGACGATATCTAACCCGGAGGCTGACGAGAGCAGCAGAGACCGCGACGATGATGGCGGCAGAGGAAAGACCAACGGCAGCACTACTGTAAACTCGGCAGCGGCAGCAGATGACGACCAAGTCAGTGAGCTCATCATTTGGAACGCTGACCTTCCAGGCCCACTCCAGCTCAGGAGCAGGCTCAACGAGCTCTCGCGCATCACGTCACATGACCTCCGCTCGTTCAAGTATGTGTCGTGGGTTCCTCCCATTTCCATGGAGTCCATCCAGGAAGGTGCTTTAGCCAGGTGCCCTTCTCAGGGCCTGTTTGTTGCGAATGTGGGGCAAAGCTTGGTCCTGTTCCAAGCCTCTCTCTATTCCATCACAAAGCCACAGCCCAGCTCCTTCATGCAGACCGACAAGCAGAAAGGAAAGATGAGCCAGAAAAACGCAGATGCCAAGAAATCTGCTGCCACTATACCATCTTCTCCGGGACCTTTCGTTCCGCATCATATCCTGCAAAATATTCAAGTATCATCACAGCTGGGCGTGAAAGGAGTTGAGGTGATATCTGTCATTAAAAATGACCTTTCTGACCTCCAGGATATTGTTGGGGTCCACATTTTTAGAATGTGTTCTTTGGTCACTACCACCGACCTCAACATTTCCAAGAACTCTAAATTCTGCAAGGATGCGGTGTTGGTGCTCCTTGAGAACAGGAAGGCTGAAAAACCTTCCCAACTCTCTGAAGTTTACTCGTCTTCGACTGGTTTGAGACCGAACAAGGCGAAGACTTACCTGCACTTGTGGAAGCTGTGTATCAGTACTCAGTTGTCCTCGCCCCCTAGCCCGCCCCTTCTCACCAGCCTTAATGAATCTGTCAAGGACTATCGCATGAGCTTGGAATCGGAGGTGAATTACTCGTGTGAATTGAAGAAAGTTTTCTCAGAGCCCCAGCCTCTTCCCCTGCCGAAGGGAACCTTTGTGACGGAATCTTCTCCAGCCTGTGACATTTCTAGCTCACTTCAGCTCCAAACTCCAACACTTTCGGCACCTTACCTGTTCTCAACGGCATGCTCGGATGGTGTCGTTCGTTGCTGGCAGTTTAACGTAGAAGAAGAAGAAGAAAACTCTACCACCCCGCCCTCTTCTCCGATTGATCGTCATCTCACGCCCGTGCCTGGCGACAGCGAAGAATGCTGTGGAGACCTCAGCTTCACTTTGTATGAAGTGTTTAGTTCTGGTTCCAGTTCCAAGATACCGGAATTGAATCATTTGAAGCCTCATGCAATAGACTGTTTAGAAGAAGACGTGATTCGCTCTCTACCGACAGAATCGTACGTCCCCATTGGAATCAAGGTGGCCTACCCGGGCAGACTTGCAATGGCTCATTTACTCTCCAAACCCTTTACCGACCAGCAACATCACTCAGCCCAGCAATCTCCTCCATCTCTGAAAGGCTCGAACCCCAACGACCGCCACTCACTGGTGACTATATGGGAGTGTGAGTCGTCCGGGGGGCTACAGTGGTCGTGCGAGGCCACGCTCATGCTGGTGGGCGTGGCACAGGTGGCCGCGGGGAAGGGTGCGAACCAGCCGAGCATGAGAGTGCTCATGGAATGGCTCCCCATGGAGAACGGAGCTTACTTGCTGGCCACTTGTTTCGCCTCCACGATCTCCATCTTCGGCATGGCCTTACCTCAAGAGACGGAGCAGTTGGCTGTTGTGAAAAAGCAGAACAATCTTCGCACGCCCGAGGGCAGAGATGTGCCGACGCTGTCACGGGTGAAGGCGCGAGCATCATGGGTGTGCCTGCTCGAGTTCCCATGCCTTAAGCTCTCTGTGGGCATCCCCATCAGCTGCTTGACCTATACAGGTAGCAACAGTCTGGTGATCAGCATTAGGGGCGAGCTGCAGCTCTATTCTTGCTGGGTCCAAGGTGACAAGCTGGCGGCTGTTAGCAAGCAGAATGGGGGTACGGTGAGGAAGTTAAGAGGAAGCAAGACCTTGTCCGTGGGGAGAGGTACTGTTGGGTATGCCGGTGAAACAGATGGAAGCAGTGGGGCGGTGAATTTGCTGGACTACGCCCACGCCTGGAACACGCCCCTCCCACAACACCATCCGAAGGTCCTACTTGAGCTCATGAATTGTGGCAGACTGCAAGCTGTCAAGTCCGTGCTGATCAACCTGATCCGATTTCTCCTGCTCTATCGGACTAGCAACAAAAGGAAGAAGAAGGTTGAGGATGACGAATATAACTTTGACAAAGAAGTGGAGGAGATGGAAGAGTATGAAAGTGGGGGGAAGAAGGGTCGCCAGAAGCACCTCTCGTTGTCGTCTGATGGGGTTCTTGAAAGAAGTCATCAGTCCGGTCCCAGGAATTACGTTGATGTCATTCCCCAGCTGCCTCTGTTCAAAATGTGCTTGGTAAACTCTACGTCATCTCCAGGAGCTACTCATGATTCAGAGCTTCAAAATGGCGAAGCTTTGAAGCAAGGAATTAGCGCTGACAAGAAAGAAGCTGATGACTATGATGAGCTTTTCTCCATGAGTAACCTTAACGACATGGAATTGGACCAGGAAGAAGAGAGTCATGAGGAGGAAGTTACTTTTGCGGACCTGATACCCAGCAAGACGGAGTTCACTCCCAAGCTCTCAGCTCTCCTGTCATCTCTCTTGGAGGAGTATCACTTACCAGACTTAAATGATTTGGATCACCTCCAGCTCATCTCCATGGCCCACACTTTAGCTAGCACGTCACAGCTGGGAGGTGTGGTTGAGGACTCTAAGGCAGGCGACGCCTCCACTCAAACTTCCAGTGCACTCTCGTTCTCTATCCTGTCTGGTGCTGGCTATGCCTCCTCTAGCATGAGTTCAAAAGGTCGCGAAGCTGTGGATGATTGTGGTCTGAGGTACCTCTTAGCATTGGAGAGTTCAGTGGCTTTAACAAAATGTCTCCCGGAAGGAGTTCTGCCCGCACCTCTCCCGCCATCTTCGCTAGTTTGGGCATTCCATTCTGATGCCGAGGCTGAGATTCTTTCCGCTATACCGTGTGTGCGGGAAGATCGTCTAGAGTGGGAGGAGCTGAGGAAAGCCGGGGTCGGCTGGTGGCTGCGGAGTGTGGACACTCTCAAAAGGTTAATTGAAAAGGTGAGAAATGAGATAAGGAGTGTGACTTGTAATTGAGGAGAGTGTGGGTGTGGTTTAAATAGAGGTGTGTTGTTAACGGGAAAGGGTGCATTTATTATATATATACTTATTACTTTTTTCCTGTTGCTATGTCCTATAGCTTGCCAAGACAATGTTCATGAAGAGACAACAGCCATTGGATGCATCCATCTTCTACTTAGCCATGAAGAAACAGTCTCTTTTGAAAACCTTATTTAAGTATGTGTGGAGTGTGTGTGTTTGTCAGATGAGCTGGGTCAATCAACATACAGTGTTGGCTAATTAAGACAAAGGAGAAGAACCCAATGAGTACATAAATATTTGGGGGGAGGGGAGGGGCTGGAACCTTTGCAGCAGATACGGCTTGAGCGTGCGGAGGGAGAAGTTGAGATAGAAGTCGAGTGTGCATGTGATCACTAGTGACTAGCAGTGTTTGTTCTTTCTGCTAGTGATTGTTATTCATTTCCCTAACCATAATATGTAGTTATTATTAGGTGCCCTCTTTTAGTTCTTATTGTTGCTGTGTGTCTAGGAGCGTGGTGGACACAAAGATGACTGCATTCTTTGGCAATGACTTCACCACAGACAGATGGAAGAAAGCAGCACAGAAGAATGCCTTTGCCCTCTTGGGCAAGCAGAGGTTTGAAGAGGCAGCTGCTTTTTTCCTGCTTGCCGGCAAGCTGTGGGATGCGGTGGAGGTGTGCGTGAGTCGTATGCAGGACCTTCAGCTTGCTTTTGTCCTCATTCGTTTGTACGAGGGAGACCACGGGCCTGTCTACCATAGGTTCTTGAAGGAGCGCATCTTAGGAGTGCCCAGTGCTCAAGATGATGGAACTCACAGTGTAAAAGGCTGGGACGTGGGTCAAATGGCAGCTGAGACAAGCCTGGGGGCAAAGTCCTCATCCTCAGCAGGGAAATCTACTACATCTCAGCTGGAACCTCATCCCGACCCTTTTCTTCGAAGCATGGTTCACTGGCTGCTGCAAGATTACTCTGGGGCTTTAGAAACTCTGCTGGTAGACCAGACTGAGGTAGACAGAAGTGGTGATGGCAGAACTGTGAACAAGAGTCACTCCAAGTACGCCTTCCTCAGCCACCCGGCCATTTTCAACTACTACTTCTTCCTACGCAACCACCCTGTGCTCTTGCGACGAGACTACAAGAGCTCATTTCTGACGGGCTTTGGTTCTGCCGTGGTCTCTCAAAATGAAAGCAGCAGATCGAAACGACCACCCTTGAGTAGCGTTGGCGATGAACCTCTCACCCCAGTGGAGCGACGCCTATTGTTTGGAACTGCCTACTACCACCTGTGTCATGGTTGCCCCCTTCTGGCACTGAACGTTCTGCAGCGCTTACCCAAGTCGAGCAATCTGGGTGCCGACATTTTCGAAGGATCTTGCGAGACAGATGAAAGCAATCAGCTTCCATCCCAGAGCTCTGGTAAAGGGACGTCTTCTGGAAGTGTTCTGTCGGGCATGCTCCTTGGGAGCAATGTGGAATCTGGAGCCAAGGAAAGTGCTGCAACCAAAGATGATGATTTTGACTGGGGGGCGCCTGTTTCATCCCAAGTGGTCAAGGAAGAAGAAGAGGAATTGGATTGGTCTAAACCTTTTTCTTCTGGTACGGTTGGAGGTGGGAGATTCGGAATTGAGGAGGATGAGGAGGCGGAGTTTGACTGGAGTAAGCCTGTGTCGTCAACTAAAATGGATTTCTCTATGGACGACAGCACACCTGAACTTAGCCCCGCCCACTTGGACAGCCCCGATCTTGGTGTCAATCCAAGTTCCTCTCACCTGAACAGAGCCCCCTCAGTTCTCACCCCGTGGGGGTTCTTCATCCTTGCCCTGGCAGGGCAGCTCCAGTACAATGCTTGCCTGAGCATCCTAACCGACGAGCTACATTCCGTCTACATCCCGTCTTGCTGTCTGTTTTTATGGGAGGCCAGGAAGAACACAAAGAGGAAGGAAGAGCCGATTCTTCCGTTGAACAAGCACGAGAACGAGTCCAACTTGAAGCTGCTGCATCACTACAATGGGAATGTCTTTGACCGCACGCTCCAGAACCTCCTAGGGATTCTCGTGGACTGGCTCAGGGAGGAAGCGGCGGCAGTGAGGGGCGTGACAGCCATCATGGGTTCAACAACCGGCCAGTCTAGTGACAGGCAGAGACGGGAGGACAGCGTCAACATTGAGGGAGCCGACGACCACGCCTACTCGGAGCAAGGTGTGGTCGCAAGCTCCACTTCTCCATCCGGGTATTCCCTTCTGACGACTCTGATGAATTACTCTGCCCTGCATGCCGCCACGAACCCCAGTCTGCTCACTGTCAAGTTTGAGCTCATGCATTTGGTGACCACCACTCTCCCGTGGGGGGAGGGGCTGTCTATGGGCTATCCTTCCCTTGAAAACAGACGCTCAAGATTTGACGGAGCGGCAGGCGCTGTTGCTGCAGCTGGCTCAGTTTTGGACCAGAATATTGTACCTACTCTGGCCGTTTCCCCTTCCCAACTTCCCATCCTCACGTCATGCTGGTTGCCTGTGAAGCACCTTACCAACTTGGCCACTCATCTGCGGCTGCTGTCTGACTGCATCGTCCAGGCTCTGTCCAATCACGTGTACCCTCCAATCTCCACCCAGCCCCTCCCACAGGTTAGCAAGATTTTCGAGCTCTGCTGTGCCATCTCCCACTGTCTCACCGTCTCTCTCAACCCTGTTCAAGCATCTGAAACATCTGCTCCCTCGCAGTCCGTTGCCGCAGCCTCATCCGGGGGAACGTCAATGGCTAACCCAAGCTCTAATCAAGGAAAGATCCCCTTGAATCTCTCACAGGGTTCCCTCAGAAGAACGCCAACACCGTCTTCTGGTCTGGTCGATATGCAGCACCAATCGGCAGATTCCAAGACCAAGTCTCCCATCTCTCATCTCAAGGAGTCACCATCCTCGCATTCTCCTTTCCTGAGGAGACGCTTAGATTCCTTCAGCAACCTTGACTCCACCATAGGTCCTCCGAACACGAAACCTTCCAAGTGGCCTGGTCTCGATGCCTGGCCGGCCGTGCTGACTTCCAACGAGGGCCGAGACCCCACCTCCATGTGTGTGGTTATGGTGGAGTGCATTGTGTCTGTGTACGTGGGGCTGTTCGCCACTGCCTGGTCTCAGCACGCTGTGGATGATCTGAATGCTCTGCTCAAGAATGCCCCCACCATGGAGAGCTGGTACGACATTGTGGGAGGGGGAACGTACACGAAGAAGGCGGAGCGAGTGGCTAAGAACTTTTTCAAGCAGACGATGGAGAGCATGAGCAGACGGCTGCACTTTCAGACGAGGGAGTCTTCTCCATCGAAGGAAGAAGAAGAGATGACGGGAGTGTTTGTGGCCCCACGGAGGACCTTGTTGGATTTATTTTTGACTCCCCCTGGGGAGGAGTTTGAGGAGAGGGAGGTGTCGCGGACGGAGTCCACCGGCTTCTTAGTGGTGGGTGGGTCCAAGGTGATGAAGTCAGAAGACAACTCAGATGGTGAGTGGGGTGAGGTGTGTGTGTGTGTGTGGTGTAGTGGGCGGGGCAGGGGTGGGGCTAGGGGAGAGGTGTGATTTAATAGTTAGGCGTGTTATTTTGCTATGAGATGATAAGCTTATTATTAAATCAAATTTATTTGTGTGTGTGTGTGTTTAGTGGAGGAGGATGAGGATGATGAGGCACTAGGGATTGGTATTACCTTCAAAGTTGGGGGTGGGGCTAGTGGTAGTGGCAGAGATGATGAATCTGAAGAGACGAGCCCTGGCAATCCCAACTGCTATGCTTGGAGCCTCATCAATGTCTGCATGGCAAAGATACTGCAACAGACTGTGCGCAAGATGGTGGCAGGAGTGGGTCTGGAGGTGTTGGGTGAGTGAGTGTGTGTGTGGGAAGGTTGTGTGGTGGGGTGGGTTGGTTGAAAGGGTGGGTATGAGAGGTGCTGGTTGGGTAAAATGTAACTTATTATTATGGTTCTTATTATTATTACTATTATTACTACTACTATTATTATTATTATTACTACTACTACTATTACTACTACTACTACTACTATTATTATTATTGTTGTTGTTATTATTACTACTACTTTATTGTTTGTTTGTTCCATTTGTTGTCCAGAGCTCATCACAGTGTCCCCGCTCCTGTACTCAGTGCTGAAGGTTCTAGACGAGTGGGAGTCCATCTTTAACCGGAGACTGGAGGCTCTTGGGGATCCTCCGGAAGACTTGTTCGGCAGTGACGAGATGGAGGAGAGTTTGAGGTTCAATATGGGCTTGTCCCTGATGCGTCAGAAGTTCATCATGGAGCCGGAGAACTCTCCGTTCAGAGGCAAGGACAAGTTGTCGAGGAGCGCCAAGAGGCTGTGGCAGTATCTGGTACATCAGAGCGAGCAAAGGGACACCATCTTGCAGTACCTGTATACAAAGAAGTCTCACGTAAGCGTGTGGAATGCGTGCACGCGTGCATCCAGTAACATGACGTGTGTAAGAACTCATTAAGGATGTGGGCGGCGTATCGGTGGATGGGTTTGTATAGTTAGCGATGCCTTTTCTTTAATTGATATACATTGTATTATGGTGTAGAACTTTGTTCACAGGCTGGCAGATGACAGTTGTGTGTGTGCATGTGTGTGTGTGTGTGTGTGTGTGTGTGTGTGTGCTATGCAGAATGTGAGAGTGACAGAAGAGGGAGAGGAAGTAGATGATGAAATGGACTCCATTGTATCCACAGAGCCCACCTGTAGGGTCATCCACAAGGAGCATGACAACACCATCTCTGCTATCTGCCTCAACTCTGTAAGTCTGGCTTCTAAGGAAGTGTGGAACTGACCAATCAAATGCTTGCATGTGGCAGTTTGGAATTGGTCATTCAATGATGCACACAAATACACACACACACACACGTCAAGATTTCATCTACTCCTTGTATTCTTTTGTTGTCTGATTGATTGATTGTGTGTGTGTGTGTGTGTGTGTGTGTGTGTGTGTGGTACAGTGCATTAGATCCCAGGTGACCATGCTAGCACTGAGTCTGCCCAGGGAAGTGCTGGAGATAGAAGTGCAGGAGGATTCTTACTTGAGTAGGTCAATGGACACACTGGACAGCGGCTCCAAGAACACGCCTACTTCACCTAAACGAATGTATGCTAGTTGTTTATTTCGTTATTTATTTCATGTATACATACTTCTTTGAATATCATCTAGTCGGTTAATGTTATGGGATTGTTGTTGTTGTTATTGTTCTTTTTGTTGTCATAGCTGTTGTTGCTTCTTCTTTTTTAAATTAATTTTTAGTGTGTTTTTTCCCCTCCTTCTGTCCCTTTTTCTCTGTATATATTTCTTTCATCTTTTATTCTTTTTCCTTGTTTTCTTTTTTCTTTTTTTCCCTTCCTATGTTCTTTCTGTATTTCTCCATCTTTTGTTGCCATTACACAGATTAGTGTTGTTTTATTTTCATTGCATCATGTGACATGCATTCTCCCCTGGTGTACATGCAGGAGCATAGCCCATCCAGTCAGTCGTGGGGAAGACTTCATCATGGTCCAGACGGCCGGCCAGATCCAGAGACCTCCCAAGAGCACGAGCATGAGCAGTTTGTTCTCGCCCACGCAGATCAAGCGGTCCCTGCCCACACTTCCTGGCATTCCTTCCTCCTTTGGTTCCGCTTCCTCCCATATGAGCATCACGTCCCAGCAGACCGGCAGTGCTAACCCTGTGGTATGTAGGTGGGGCTGGGGTAGAAGGAGCAAGTGGGTGGTGATAGAACTGAGCATGCTTATGCTTGCTCTGGCTGTTAGTGAAAGAATAGCTTTTGTATAATGTAACAATTTATGTACATGTGGGGTATCTGTTAGATACTATTCTTTTAATGTTTTTTTTCCGCCTTTCTTTTCTAACTTGTAGCTAACGAGGCGATCAATTGCAGGGGTCAAGAGGATGGCTCCCCATCCTAACCTGGCTTACTGTAAGTGCTGCTCCTTCATCGCCCAGTACACGCTTACCTTTCTACCCTTTACCTCTTTTCAGATTTGACGGGTTCTATGGACGGATCAGTGTACATGTGGGAATTTGGCACCTCCAGACATGTGGCCAGTCCGAGGAAGGGAGGGGGCGCGGTCACCAAGATTAGGTTCACTCCCGAGGGGAACAAGGTGAAGAAAGGAATGGCTTGTTAAACTGATTTATGTGTTGTGAGAATGTTGTATTAAATAAAGATCTACTGAATGGTACATACATACATGCAACACTCACACACACATACATGCATACATACATACACACACACATACATACATGCATACATATATGCATACATACACACATACATACACACATACATGCATACACACACATACATACATACACACATACATACATGCATACATACATATATACATACATACATGCATACATACATATAAATACATACATGCATACATACATACATGTAGGTACTCATCAATGTGGTTGTACTCTTGACATGCATGCATGTGGCTCATGTTGTCTGTCTCTCTCTCTGTCAGTCTGTCTGTTTGTCTGTCTGTTGCAGCAGATCTTGAAGCTGTAGCATTGTGAGGGTTCAATGTTTTAAAAAACTTGTTAAATTTAGACTGCAACTTGCACTCTCTCTAGTGACTGTGCAGTTGGTGGTAAAATTCCAACATGTGCAATATTAATTTTGTCACTAGTTTGGTGTGACTGATCACCATGGCAACCTGTCATTGTGGCAAGGGATCCAGACGTCCTCCAAGTCGGCCTACCACATCCTACACTCCCACATGAAGTACCTCAGTGACTTCCTATTCCTCGGGTCGTCCAGCTTCATCGCCACCTGTGGGGATGGCTCTGATTCCAAGTGAGTGTAGTGTGTGTGTGTGGTGTGTGTGTGTGTGTGTGTGTGAGCTCAAGTTCAACACATCTCCATTTTTTTTTTTTTTTTTTTTTTTTTTTTCATCTTGCAACAACAAAAAAAAGAGCATAGTAATTGATTTTATCCTTTGTTGTATATACAGTATATACAGGCAACAAAAGCTTCATTCACACATTAAATTTTCTTCCTCAACTAGATAAGACTCCCTCTAGGGATGAAAGTGTAAAATTAAATGCATTTTTCTTTTCAGGAATTTGTATTTGTGGGACACCCTGATGCCAACTCACAGGAGTATTGTGAAAGGTTAGACCTCAAGCCAACTCGCACTCATGATATGTTGCACACCTTACCTGAATTCAATGTGTTCCATTACGTGATTTAATGTTTCTTATTCAGAATTCTCGTGCCATGAAGGAGGGGCAACTGCCCTAGGCTACTGCCGGTCCAAGCAGCGTTTGTTCTGTGGCGGAAAGAAAGGAGAGGTGTGTGTGTTTGACATCCGCCAGAATTCTCTGCTCCAATCTATATCCTTGCACAACTCCT
>WLWI01001115.1_pt1 | contig 23541 bp, 6 predicted proteins | sample 6701501 | NCBI WGS metagenome assembly WLWI01 (sample SAMN12718690, study PRJNA515312) | sponge metagenome | isolation source: marine sponge | host: Mycale hentscheli | place: New Zealand: South Island, Marlborough, Capsize Point | collected 2014-11-01 | reverse complement strand
GCTAAAATACTGGAGGGTAAAACCTTTGACTCGCACAGAAACTGGCACTTGAACTGGGCTGTATTCAGCAAAGCAATTGAACTAGAAATCGTGAAAACATAAATTGAATATCCACTTCCGGTATAATCAACGTTTCCGTATACTTAACGGCGTACTCCGCATACGCAATTAAATTGTGCAGCCGCTATTTAATGGCAACTAACGAAGTTTTACGTAGAGTTCTTTTTAGCTTTCAGAGCGTCTCGGAGCCTGTCTTGTTGGAATCCTTGGCTACTCTACTCCATGTAGTAGTAAACTTTCAGCCAGAGGTAAGCTGTAGATTGCATGCAATAGTCTCAAAGCTATGCCGTTTTTTTAGCTGCTCGTTTGAAACTCCACCCATTCCCCGTTTATTGTACCTCGAGAACGAGAGAGAATAAAAAGTAGCTTGTCTTTCCACAGCACGCTTGAGGTCTTTTAGTTGTTTTGACATTTGAAATTTGGCATAGACTTAGAGTAAGGGTCACTAAGACTAATTCTGCAAAAAACAAAAATAGGTGAAAGAAAGAATTTTTCCGATGACTTAGTTCTGGAGCCTATATCTCAATTTCAATTTTTGCCCGAAATTCCTGGTTTTCCCAGAGCCTGTCACATATATATATTATGTATATGTTACAGACCATTTTCAAACTATAAGCCCATTTTACAATGGTCTGGACCATTTAAAAAAAGGCCAGCCCATTTTAAAACAGCCTGGCTCCAAACTAGCCACAAATGTTGCTGGCTGGCTAACAGTGGTGATGTACAATTAAAACCAAGAGCAGTCTCACCTGAAAGTCAGGCAGGCTCCTAACTAGCAATCAGATACAAAGTCTGCTCTGGTATTAAAGAGCACACAAGAGCATACATTATTAGTCTATTGTTTATTGAATCCAGTTCCCCCAAATTGTAAGAGGGGAACATATGGGGTAATTAGAACATCTCTGGGAGAAAATGTTACAGAAGTTTAAACAACCTTAAAAGACAGTAAATAAAAATTTCAAAGAAATGATGTTTTAGTGGTTCCAAAGTTTCAGATGCAAGCCTAGCTAATGTCAAATTCGTGTGTGGAGGAGGATAGCCAACCTAAAGGAAAAGAGACTAGACATAATACATACGCCATTTGCATGTTTTATTGACCCGATTAATGAAATGATAGAAAGAAACTGGAAAGGGAGAAGAATTCTCTAGGGGGGGCAAGGGAAGTGTTTGGGCAATTTTGGAGGTGTGAATTAGCAAACCCTGGGTGCTAATTAGGGTTAATTGTTGTTAATGTTCACACCAATCAGACGTTAAATCACTCTGACAAATGTGTTGCCTTGTCGCCTTTGAGAAATAATGTCACTATTCCTAGAATTGACACACTCATACCGTTAACTGACTCATGTCCAACAGATACAGTGGTTCAATGTGATCTACATTTATTGAATATCCTCCTGTGCTACCAGTACTATATGTAATAGATATAACCAATATTAAGTTTGTATGTGATTACAAATCCCAAGACACGAGGGTGAAGCCCAAGTTGCGAGAGTATGTGAATTGCAGTAAAAACCAATTCTTATTGGTTTATAACTATTTTATAGCCCAAGATGACAACATAGACACCGAGGCAGGTTTCTGTTCTTAGTTGTTGTTGTTTTTTTCTGATGGAAGTGAGCCAGAAAAGCAGGACTTCAGATGATTATACTAATATACGTAGAGTAAAAAAAGAAAATGTATTTTTCCTTTAATTTAATGTGTCCTGTGTAATTTATAATATAGTTTGAATTTGTTAATAAAAGAATGTGGTTATGGGCATAATAGCCTGATTTAGATCATATCACTCCATTGTTGGTAAAGAGAAATAAACCCTCCTTTCAAAATTCCATAGACGTAATATATTTCCCCTTATTTTTAGTGACCTTTCTGTAATGAATCTGTTGTGCACAGAGCTAGCTGGAAAAAGAGATTACTCTGAGCAACATAATTCATTAACATCTAACTTGTTGTTTGTTGATCTTTGTATCTGTGTGGGTGAATACTTTAGTGGGACCAAGAGGGTGTTCAAATTGGTGAAATGTTTGGTTTGAAAAACTCATTACATATTTATACATTTCTTACATTGTAATTTGTGTACTTACCTGTCTTTTTTTCCCTTTTTTTGTCTGACCATGAGAACATAGCCATGTCTACTGAATGACCTTGCCTATCTTATAGGTTTTCACCCTAGATGACTGTGACCCACCTTACGATAATGCTCTAATAGATTGATAAACTGTAGCCCTTCCTATAATTAGCTATAATGATGACTACTCTGTATTCCTGCACTAGTTATTTGTGAGTGTGAGAGCTTTTTTTTTTAAATTTTCATTTAAAAGTTTATTGCGATGTCTTTTCAGTTACATTCTTTTAAGAAGATGGACAAGTGACAGATGCATGCACAAACGATCAAGTGCGTTTAATAGGATCATAACTATGTACAGGGGGCGTTAGAGCGTCCAATGCAGCGTTGGGTATGGGATAACTGAACACTTGTGTGATATGACAATACTCAAAGGAAAATATCCAATGTATAAAATATATAGTACTTATTACATGAGTCAGAGTGTAATATTTCACGAGCAGGCTAATTTATTTTCACGAGCCAGAGGCGAGTGAAAATAAAGCCTGAGAGTGAAATATCTAGCCATAACACTCTGACAAGTGTAATAAGTGGTTTATTCCACACTAGATGTCTTTACTGCTGTAGAGTTAGCACTAGAGGAAGGGTAACTCACAGGTAAAGTTGGTAGTAGGGGCGAAAGACACTAGGGACAGGAATCGTTGCCGCGCACTTTCACCGCATAATGCTGACTAAGCAAAAGGTCATGACTCATTGAAATGTCCTTTGACTTTTTTGAGCCTTAGTTCTGCCCATACATATTTGTAAATCCCGTTGTTTTTAGCTATCTTTTTGCCTTCGATTTTCAGGGATTAATTTCAGTAAGAAGGAATATCAAGGGTAGTGTAGTGCTACCCCCAAGCTTATCAATAGCAAAATAACTGCTATTTGAATGCATTTTTAAAATGCTTTCTTCAATCACCAGGCAAGTGCTGATTATAAGAATCAGGCTTTTCAATGTTATCATTTCGGTAAGACATACAATAAAAAATTTATTTAAATGTTGGTGTAGCTCCAAATACCACAACTTTACTAACAAATTAGTGCACAACAATTAAAGTATGAATAAAATTGCTCAGAATTACTAGAGCATTATCTAGGTTTGTGACATGTTAGTAGGTAATTTTAAGCCTAGGAGATTGCCTTTGGCACAAGCCACTCCACAAGAATTATATTTCAAACCAAAATATGCAGATATAAAATCATAAATTCACAACAACTTGAAGTCTCTAGATCCACCACTGCATACACAAGAGGCTGAGGGCAGGGTCTGGAGATGCTGAGGACCCCATAATTTTTCTATTATTATATACTTAAGTTAGTAATGTCAGAAATTAGACAACAAATGCTTTTATTGAACTGTACCAATTGACCAGTATATATTTCACCCTTTCAGCTGAAAGTTACCACTACAATTCATGCTTGACCATGTAAGTCTTCCCTTGCAGTGCTAAACTTACGAATGCTGCATATATTTTGAAAATGGACATTAGCTCAAGATAGTCACAATTCTACTCTTAATACTCAAAACACACAAGATAGTTGAAAAATGTGTGATTTATTATAACATGTTAGATTCCAGGCACATATTTTAAATGATTATATCGAACTGTACAAAAGTGTGGCTCTTAGTGCTTAGAAGAAGAATAATATTGTTAAGAGCTTAAAATGTTGGACTCTCTTACAGTAAAATTTTAATTAGTTTTTTTTTTTAAATTTATGATGCTAAATAGACACATTGTTGGATCATTTTAATTACGTAATCAGCCCATCAGCTGTCTCTGCCTCATCTGTTGCAGCACGTGCACAGCAGGTATAGATATGGCAGAAAAAATATTTTGAATTATCAGATATGTTGTAAAAGTTCTCAGTGGTAGCCAATTGTATGTGAGAATTACATTATCTAAAAGATATGTTAGCTTTTATTATAGCCTATGTATGTGAAGGAGACCAGCAATGCTCACGAGTTTCCCTCTTTCTAAAGAGCTATTGGAACAACATGCAGAATAGGGATATATGTAATAGTTCTTGTAATTGACATTCTTCTATTAAACTAAACAGCATCAAAACTGAACTTGAGAAAAGATCCTATGGATCTGAAGAAAGTAAAGGTGGCTAGTCTGTTTCTCTGTAAATTCATCATTATCAATAATTAGCCATAGTAGTGTTATGTCATTAGTGCTCACAAATGAGCACCAGAAAAAAGCAAATGTTCACTACTGGGGCATTTGTTCAAGAAGTCATGCATTAGATATTATAAGGATTGATAGAAGAAGAAACACTGACTGGAGTATTAATTTAAGCTGTGAAAATTTTATCTTACCTACGGGAAAAATAAGGATTTCTAAGTTGCAGGACAAAATTAAAAGATGACAAAAGCAAGTAATACTTCGAACCCACAGCCGGTATAATTATAATGATAGGCTTCTAGAGGTAAGTAATTCTGGTCTCATGAAAACTGATAATATGGGAAGAGATGATAATATTCTTATGATCATTTAATATTCTTAAGATGGTTCAACAGACAAAAGTAGTACCAAGCAAACAAGGACATTTAAATTTTTGTAGCATAGAATTTCACTGCATTGAGCCAAGAATCTAGCACTTGTTATCAATTCCTCTTGCTGTAGGATATATAAGTTCAGGTATTGTAATATTTAAAACTCCTTTATCAAGTTATTGAGAAGTTGAATGTAGCTAAATATCCTCATTGACATTCTGGTGTAAAGGTTCTAGTTTATCAAGTTATATAAAATCTAAAGCTCAGATTAAGTAAAAGCTTCTGTTAGTGCCAATCAACTCTTTGTTTGTTCAGATTGAATAAAATAATAAAACATTATGCCAGTTATATCAACATTCTGCTAACCTGCACAATATTAAAAAAAAAAAAATGGATCCATAGAATGCAAAGACCCTAAATGTTCTCTCACATAAGCCTGAATAACCAAATATATTATAGCAAGAACATTTAGCAAATATACATTTATCAATTTCAAATGCAAGACTAGAATGTTAGTCATTTTCCATGCATGTTTTGGTGGAATAAACTGGGGACGAGAAGAAGTAGTTTGCTGCCACCCCAGAATTTGGCTCCCAGGCTAATCACTGAGAGCACTCCAATTATCAGGGATATACAAGCCATTATTATGGCAGAGGAACTGGGAGGCTAAGGGGCCCTCAGGCTAATTAGCTGTTGTAGTAGCAGCTAAATTTCTGTTGGAAAGAAATACATAGCAATTCAGCTTACACACAGAGTTAAATCCTGTCAATAGGTAAAGTTTCAGAGCATAGTGGAGTTTATAATGTCCCAGAGGCCCATGCCTAATTTTTGTTGGCCAAAAATACTGAAAATAAAATGACAAGTTGATTACCATAATATTGGTGTTCAATATTATTGATTTTGGACATACTAATTTGGTTTCTAGAAAATAAAGATGCCCTTGTCACTGAAAAAACAAATCACAGATAAATGGAAAATCACAGTAAAGTGTTACTTTACAGTGAAGTATGTAGCCTGCTTGATTTATTTCAGTTTAAAAAATTAGGAGTTGTAAGTTTTCTTAATAGTGTCAAAACAATGTGAACATTTTGCTTATCATACTAGCTATAAACAAATGCAACAGCTGAGTGGACCTGTTCAACTCTCTATGATGACTCAAATTTCATTTTTGACTGTCCATTATTGAACCAAATTTGAACACTTTGGTGTTACTACATTTACATGAAGATATGGTGCTATAGTCAGGTACACAGAGACTAGAAGAGACTGAAGAGGCTAGAAGAGACTAAGAGACTAGAAAAGACTAGAAGAGACTATAGAAAGTAGAAAAACTAAAGATACTGAATAGACTAAAAAGACTAGAAGAGACTATAGATACTAGAAAAGACTAAAGATACTTGGAGATGAAGAGGCTAGAATAGACGAAGAGACTAAACAGACTAGTATAGACTAAAAAGACTAGAAGAGACTAAGAGACTAAAGAAACTAGAGACGAAAGTCACTAGAAAAGACTAAAGAGACTGGAAGAGAATAAGAGACTAAACAGACTTGGAAAGACTAAAGAGACTTGGAAAGACTAAAGAGACTGCATAGACTTGAAGAGACTAGAAGAGACTAAAAAGTCTTGAAGAGACTAGAAATGACTAAGAAGACTAGAAGAGACTAAATAGACTAGAAAATACTAAAGAGACTAGAAGAGAGTATAGAAACTAGAAAAGACTAAATATACTAGAAGAGGCTAGAAGAGACTAAAGGGACTAGAAGAGATAAAAGAGACTAAAAGAGACTAAAGAGGCTAGAAGAGACTAAAGATACTAGGAGAGACTAAAGAGACAAGAAGAGACTGGAAAGCACTAAAGAACCTGAAGAGACTAAAGAGACAAGAAGAGAGTAAAGAGACTAAAAGAGACTAAAGAGGCTAGAAGAGACTAAAGATACTAGGAGAGACTAAAGAGACAAGAAGAGACTGGAAGGCACTAAAGAACCTGAAGAGACTAAAGGGACAAGAATAGACCAAAGAGATTAGAAAAGACTAAAGATACTGAAGAAACTAGTATATACTAAAGACACTAGAAGCGACTAAAGAGACCAGAAGAGACAAAAGAGACTGAAGAGACTAATGAAGTTTGAAGAGACTAAAGAGACCAGAATAGACTAAAAAGACTAGAAGAGACTAGTAAAGACTAAAGAGACTAGAACAAAGAGACTGGAAGAGAATAAAGTGACTTGAGACTAAAGAGACTAGAATAGACTAAAGAGACTACAGGGACTAGAAAAGACTAAAGTGACTAGAAGAGACTAAAGAGATTAAAGAAACTGGAAGAAACCATAGAGACTAGGAGAGACTATAAGAGACTAAAGACACTGAAGAGACTAGAATCGACTAAAGAGACTAGAAGAAACTAAAGAGACTAGAAGAGACTAAAAAGACTAGAAAGACTAGAAGTAACTAAGGAGAGTAGAAGAGACTGAATAGACTGTAATACACTAGTTATTTAACTAAAAGCTATAGAGAATTATGTTTTATTATAAAATTAAAAAATGACGTAGCTAATTAGAGTAGAACTTACATGAAGAAACAACCCTTTCTCACAGGAAGAATGCAGGTACCAATACAAACATGTATACTAAATCTTCATTGAGTATGTTTTTATATGAAGAGAAGGCCCAAAAAAAAATAGATTCTATTATAAATCTTGTCATGAAATATAACAGGGGCAGTAAAAAATAGCTGGCAAGTGATATTAGTTTTAAAAAAGTGTGTCTATTACCTGATAAATGTATGCGTAGCTAACTCTGTTTAACAAGATGTAAAAATTTTTACTTAGTTAGCTATGTCTACATAACTGCTTATGTAATTGTGATGAATATATTCAACTTGGAACTACATGCAAGCGAACTATGTCAATTACTCTGAAGAATTCATAACTTGATGCAATTTCAACTATAGAATTTGATTGTTGACTTGCACAATATTAATATTCCATCAAACAAGACCTTCAAAACAATATAACTTATTCCATAAACGAAATGGACTTCAAAAATGAGTTTAGGAAAGTTTATGCTATAAATCAGAAATCGCATTTTTATTTAGCAAAGTAAAGCTGAAAGGTGAACTTGCGAGTCTCGATATTTGAAATACAATAATTATCATGAGTACAATTCTTGTGCAGATATGATCTAAGTCGTGTGTACAAAAGAAGTATTAATAGCAAATGGAAATTCAGGTTATAATTATTTCAGGCGAGAATGACTGAATCATTAAAAGAAGTATTAGTTGGACTGTACCTGTAGAAACAATAGGTAAAAAATTACTTATGTTTATTTACAGGAGTAGAGTGAAGTGATTGTGATTATATGGCTATTTGATTTTTTTTGTGCAGTATTAGCTGCTTGGGAGCTTGGACATGTGAATCATAAGTTACATAAAATCATGATTTTCATCAAGACATGATTGGATGTGATATATATGACTACTGTGGTTTCACTGGTTGGGGTAAATGTTCAATGTAACTCATAGCACTTTTTTATTCACAGCTTGTGGTATTTAAATAACATAGCTGAGATTCAATGGTTTCGACAAATTTGCACTAAAAGAGAGAGAAAAAACAAACATTATTGTAAAAGTGTATAATTGTGTTTCCAGTAGAGCACTAAAACTTATTATGTAACTACAATAATCCATCATAGCCTGGACTTCTTATAAGTCATCTTTTTTATTCATGAAAATTTTAATGCATTGTAAAAAATGCAGACTTTCGTATTTATTGATGTAGAGGTTACACATTTTTTTTTGCTAACATAACTTACATAATTAAATTATTTTTTTTTAATAAAAGCACATAATTATAATGGTAGCATTTAGACAATTGTGACAAAAGAAGTAGAAAATTTAAAATATTCCTGGTGACTAGCTACACTGATGAATCTATTTCAAATTTTGTCAGTTGTATAACTATTTAGTCAATATTAAAAACAAGAAAAAAATAGCATCACAAAAAGCTTGCTGCAACAAAAAGACAATATCTTGCAAAGAAATACGTCTGTTAAGCACTGCTTGTGAATAGTCTTGTACTTTTATGTTTTAGGCCAGTAAACAAAGCCATTCCACCAAAAAATTAATTCATACAAGGTCAAAGGTTTTTCCTGCCCGGCAATTATTCCTCACGCGGAATTCTGTAGGGGTTACAGTACAGTTCACGGTCATGTACCTAAAGGTATCGTTGTGAAGATATCTAGGGTGGAATAAATAATACTTATTACAGCAGTCAGAGTGTGATATAGCAGAAATATTTCACCAAGCAGGCTAATTTATTTTCACAGAGCCAGAGGTGAGTAAAAACAAAGCCTGAGAGTGAAATATCTAGCCATATCACTCTGCTGAGTGTAATAAGTGGTTCATTCTACCTAGATATCTTCACTGCTTTAGTTTGTACTAGGACTGGTAAATCACAGTGTGAAGTTGGCTATAGGGGCTACCCACACCCCCAGCTGATATTTCACAGCTGATCTTACCTGGGGTAGGCTATATTATACATGAAAGTTTCGCGTTTTCTTAATGATTTAGCCCGAAATTTAAAAAAGTAGCAAAATAAAAGGTCTTAAATCTTCGTCCTGAGTAAGTTCATACCTAAATCAACTGTTAATTGTAGTCTTCTCCAAAATCAGAGCATGACAGACAGACAAACAGACAGGACGACTACTATAACCCTCTCGCGCATGCGCGCTGAGGGTTAAACCAGGAAAACTGGTAAGCTAGGCTGGTTGCTATAACTACTAGAGTAATGAGCTTGCCCAATACAGTGTGAAATATCAAGTGAAATATTGTGAGTTATTTCAAGGTCATGCACCTAAAAATAACATTGTGAAGATATCTAGCGTGTGGAGTTGAATAAATATAGGTTACACCACGAAGTGGAGGTTGGTATGGGATGTACACAACCTAGGGCCTTTAGGAAAGTGCAAACCTCATACCAACTGAACGCAGAGTGGTGCAACAGACTTGTACCATGGCTCTAGGCTATAGGAAACGCACAAAAACTAATTTGATTGGGTGGTTTATTTATTCACCTCCTAGGAGGTGGGTATGTAATATATTCACCGTGAATTGAGCAATCTGATTGGACAGTTTGAATGTACCACGGTACAAAAATATTTATCACAAGCCTAAAACTTAAAACTTGAACTGTCTTCCTCCAGAATAAATCAATGTTTGAAATGATATGGCTTTAGCCAATTCTGTGCATGCTTATCGATTATCCAATATAACGTTCTAATTTTTTTGTTATACATTGCTATGACATAGCACTTCCTGTAACTAGTGATGTGCTTGAACCTGTACACAAACAAACCACTTCAGAAGAAATGAAGCACCAAAGGTGCGAACCCTCAGCGCTATTAAACACTACCTAACAAGCAACCTGTTAGCTATTTTTAATGAGGTATCAAAATAGCTCGACCAATGAAAATGGTACATTTTCAACGCTGTCTTCATAAGAGAAGAAGCTAAACTAGCCAGAAACACTCACCTGTATACATTTTCAACGTGAAACTTCACTTCTTTCAACTCCGTTAACTTCCCCGGAGTAACGCTTAGGAGCCTGAGCATAAAGCTAAGTACACCGCTGGCTGCAGAGATTATTTGCTCACGTGATTATGACGTGACACTAGGGGGCGTTGCCCATAAAAGCTGGTACCTACGCGGAGTTGAAAGCTTCGCTTTTTCTCAACAAATAGCCCGAAATTAAAAAAAGTAGCACAATAAAAGGTCTTAAATCTTCGTCCTGAGTAAGTTCATACCTAAATCAACTATTAATTGTCAGTAATCTCCAAAATCAGAGCGTGACAGACAGACAGACAGACAAACAGGACGACTACTATAACCCTCTCGTGCATGTGCGCTGAGGGTTAACTATCAGTCCATTTCTAAAAGCTAGCTAAGTACGTAGCTACTGTGACCATAACAAAACTACTTTCTTGCCTTGATTTCCTGAGTTCTGACTATCTGAGTTACCTGTAGCGTTTGACAACAAGTACTCACAGTTACTATAAAAGGCTGAGTTTTTGAAATTATGTCTGGTAAAGGGTCTCAATACCTAGTAACCTTTCACTATAGCAGTAAGTTCTAGAGAATTATTGCAGTGTTGAGCCCAACAGTAAGATTTTAAGACCTAAGTGCGTCTGGTGGCATTTAGAAATATAAGGGGTGAATTCCCTTGAATGATACGGGATCGCTAAACGGAAAGATTCTGTTAGTGGAGGTATGGGAAGAGGTAGACCACGAAGCAAACACAAAAATGTGAGGGTCAAAGTACAAAATGACATACCGTCCACACACATATATAAACTAGTGGTGTGCTTGAGCACAAATATTGAGCGAGCCTGCCTGGTAGGGCTTGCCAGATTATGCTTGAAATTTTTAGAATTATTATTTTTTATTCAAAAAATGTGTTATTATTCCGAAAGAATAGCATATTATTATTCTATAACTTTTCTTATTATTCTCATATTATTCCAATTACAGGAATTGTAGGAATAAGTGCAGTAGTGATGACTGCAGTAGCTATATAAAGTTGGTACGTTATGGAATGAATGAGTAAAAGAATCAGTCTCTCTTACTGTTATACTGAATTACTCAATATAGAGGATTTATTATATTGCAAGCTACTCTCTGTGAAAACTTTGAATATCCCAGTAAGAATGTTCAAAGAATGGAGAAAACATGCTCTGCTACAGCTAAAAAAAAAAGTTCGAGAATCTGTTTAGCATAATTCTCCAGATGACTTGCTGACTCTGAGCCTGAGCTGAAACATTTTTTCTTGGAACACAATAACCATGTGGCCAACACCAACCCAGCTGCTTTAATCAAGTAATTAAGATCTACCTTATAACCACCTTTCTAAATGTTTATATCCTTCCTTGTTGTATAAGAAAAAGAGAGGGAAAAAAACCACTATTGATTTTCTTTATAAGTAAGGATTATATGAACTGATTATTCTCATGTTCTCTTTATTATTCTCCTAAATACCTTATTATTCTAGAATTAGTCCACTATGCTATTTCATGTCTATTATTCCATAAAAAATACTAGCATAATCCGGCAGGGCCTACTGCTGCCTAGTCAGGTTACATAAAACTATAGCATAATTTTATTTTAGCTTAGTTCTTGCAAAACAGTATGTTATAGCAGTTCACCATTAATTTTAGCAAACAAATAAACAATTACTTCTTACCTTAATTTCCCGAGTAATGGTAATTTTCTGTAGTATCAAATTTAAGCCATTCTGACTACTTCAACGAGCTCTCAGTTACAAAAAAAAAGTCCAACAAGTAAACAAATACAAAATTACTTACTTACCTCCTTTTCTTGAGTAGTGGTAACCCCTGTAATTTAAGCCATTCTGACTACCTGAATTAGATACCAGTAACTCGCTTCCCCCAAGGAGTGGTGGCGTTTTTAGTGTTAATATTAAGCCTTAAGACTACCTCAATTACTAGTAACTGGCAAACAAGATCCCAGCTCTACCAAAAATATAATAGCCAGAGTTATTTTTGTAATTTTAGCTAACAAAATATGGAACTAAGTACTTACTTCAGCTTTTCCCAAATGATGGTTGCTTCCTTAGCATTAATATTTAGCCATTATTGCTACCAGTGGCACTTGACAACCAACAAGCGGCAATTAACAGCCCCGAAAAAAGACAAGTTTTGAAATTACATTGGTAAAGGGTTTCAATGTCATAGTACAGTAGCAGTAACATTTTGGGACTTGAAAAAACAAGCTTTTCGCAGGAATTATCTTACAATTTAGAGCCCAAGTTTTAAGTAAGACTTCCTTAATGCTGTTGTATCAGAAGAAACTGGGGTTAAGCCTAAAAAGCCGTGTTTTAGGAGGAAAAAAGTCCCCACGCGCGCATTTAAGGGGCATACGTACCAAATATATATATATATATATAACATATACCCGATTTTCACTTGTGTTCCCTGATAATGTCTCGCTTGCTTCGCTAGCTCACCAATAAAAAATAAAATGAAAGCATCAGTATTTTATTTGTTAGAATATTTTTAAATCTATATCTTTACTCTGAAGCTCAGAATTTAGTAACTAGAAGTTAAACAAGCCGTGCCCTGTGTTTGAACTTTGTAACAGTGTCATGACCGCCTGTAATTGAGTTTAAGATCAAACCGTTAGTAAATGGAAAGTCCAAAATTTTAGCTTATAACCATATGAGAGGCTGCATGGACTGCGCAGTGTTCTCATCCTCTGAATGTAACATGATGTCACAACACAAAGTTGGAATTTGATAATTGGAAAACACTTTTTGGAGTGCTGTGAAGCAATGTGTTGTATGTATGTCAGACTTTTACCTGCACTTACGGTTGGTAAAGGGTCTCACTATTTCAATAAAGACTAGTTCCTAGACAATCGCTGCAAACAGCTAATGAAAGTTGGGACTAAATAAGTTAACAGATAGTTGTGAGTATGAACTTACATTTTTTTAAGTCTGGGAAGATTATGGAATGTCCCTGGCTCAATGTGAGAGATGAGATTATGCTGAAGGTATCTGCAAGCCACCAGAGATATGAGCACTGTGAACATGTAATGCTTATAACCCTGTACCAGATGCACAGCAATTTTATTAGTTCGAAAATAACTACAGGAATTACTAACTCAGAAACAGGGAAGGATTAAATTAAGATGTTCTCACTGCATGTGTATATACATTCTGCAAGGAATCCGGTATGTACATACATAAAGGGTCATGTATACATGTAAATGTACTATTCACATGTCCTATATACATGTATGTACTAGTCACATGTGTTATACACGGACTATTCACATGTTTTTTAGTCCTGTACAGATGTTTTTAGCTAATCTCTTTTAATTTCTTAGTTAAAATAACAAGGTTTGCAAACATGAAACTTCAAAACAGTTACAAACTGAAACTGTTTTCTTCCTTCATAAATTCTAAACTCTTTCATTTTCCTTGCCCCAAGTGTTATCTAACTTACATAGCTTCTAAATGATAAAGATCCGCAAATGCATTCTTTTTCAAGAATGAAATCTCATTTTTCTCCAAATGTCTGTGTAAGAAGAAAGTATAAAAATAGTAACATGTTATGGAAATTTGAATGCTGGTGTCATTTCAGCTTTCTTTATCTTACTCATGATATGTGGCACGATATAGAAAGCGGACACATAATTATAACCTGCTGTAACCACTCAAATGACACAGATGAGGATACTGGTAACTCTAATTTTACCTAGTTAGTAAAAAAATATTGAGACCAGATAACTCAAGCTCCATCAATGGTTTTAATTGTATTCTGCACCATTCAGCAGCAGAAATAAGTTTAAAAAAACAAATAAACAAAAAACAAAAAAACACACACAAACAAACAAAAAAAATGCTCTCACTTTAGTTTTTTATATCCTTTACCAATATAGTCATACACATAATATGTAATTGCCAAGGCCCAAGCCTTTACCACTGTATTTTACATCGTATGAAGTCTGACACTTACATATACTTGAGTTGAATTACAATGTTAATAAATAAATGCATAGGAAAACTGAGCAATAGTGAGAACATTCAGTACTTTAAATTAGCAAGCAGCTGCCAGACAAAACAGGATCATTTTAGACTAAAATAACTGCTGGGCATACCTCAGTACTTACCATTGGCTGGACATTTACAGTTCATTGAGTGTAAATAAGTCAAGGATCTTATGGCAATATTCCTGATGTACTTTTGTTTTTATATAATAACAAGACTTTCATGAAGGATAAGCTCACTTCACTCCAGTCCAAGACAAGCTCACTTCACTCTGGCCTAAGACTTTCATGGAGGATAAGCTCACTTCACTCTGGCCTACAGTATTATATTTAGCACATTCACACTTTACTATACTGTTTGTGGATTATGTGTCCAAACAAAGAAAGAGATGATTCAGTAGGCATTTTGCAAAGGTAGTTCCTAATCCAGTCAAGTGTATGAACACCAATGGTTCCCATTGCTCCTAGTGACTGCTAAGCAACACCAGCAGGCCAGTTGTGCTATGGCATTTAATGTCGCACATCGATAAAGATGATACTGTGAGTAGTGATGGGTGACCGATCGACCCATTGACCAGGCCTGTAGCCAGACCTCATGGCTTCCTGGTTGATTCTCGGCTACAAATACACCCAAAGATAGTAACTCTTAACAACAATGAGGAGTGGCTTAGTCTCCAAGGTTCCCCCTGATTTACATCATACTTCCATAGCTGCTAAGTTCCAATTTACAAATTGAAAAACAAAAAAAACAACGAAAACAACAAGAAGAAATATCTGCATTGCTGAATTAATTACATGGGATACATAGCTATAGCTATTGATAGTTTGTCTAATAATCAGTACATTCTATAGCTAGCTAATAGTTGGATGAACTGTATAGTTACATCACAATACCTGGAATCTGATGGTCCTAAACACTGCCATTATAATTACATTTATTATTAGATCCCGTTGCTATCTTGTTACTAGGTGTACTAACTTGGTAAGTGTGCACTATTTTTTGCCTTTAGCCATTTCTGCGAAAATGCTGATAAACAAAGTTGCTAGTGGAAACTGGGCATGCGTAAATGGGATCTAAAATAGTTAGAGCATGCGCGCTTAGGTACTGGTGGATTTAGTGCACTGAAGCCCAAGGGCCGTAGGCCCGAGTATTACTTATTAGCCAATTTGTTAAATAATATTACAAACATTGCAATAATTGGGTGAGAGAAGCGAGACTCTCACTAACGGGTCTAAATTCGAGATTTTGGTATAATTATATATATATATAATATATGGCCAAGTTCAAAGAGGTCAATGTGTGTCCACCCCCGGAGACTACTTAAAAACGTAAAAAACGTAAATATTAGCGCGGGTGCAAGAAATTCGGGACAAAAGACTTTGAAATAATGCTAAGAAAAGAACTAAGAGCTACGGACACAGAATGGAAGAGATATTCGCAGTTAGGTTTTCCAAAGTTAGACAAATTCATTAATTTTTTTAGTGGCGGTGGTAAGTGAACTTAGTAAAGCGCTGTTAGTCATACGTAACAGATTTGTTCTTACTTGAAAATCCAAAGTCCAATAGTCAAGTCACTAAGAAAATACAACATATTGCTATATCTACTAGAGCTCTGGTACAATAGAGCATTTTGAACAGAGCGTACTTTGGAAAGGCAACTAGCTTAAACTAAAACCGTTAGTTTGTCGATACTTACCCCTATCAACCTTGGAAATTTGATGGCTTACCCCTGAAAATCCTTTGTCCAATAGTCAAGTCACGAAGAGAATACAACACAGGTCTTGAGCTGGTATACCAGTGAACAAGTATGTATAAAGTGTTTTGTGTTGTTAAAGAATGGCAGTAAACTAAACAAAAATATTTAACAAAAATTATTAGCAGCTAGCATTCAAATTTAAATTTCAGTCAGACCAGCTCGCTCGCCATATGTGCTGAAGCACATCACTAGTAATTAAGTTATTCAGTCATTCTCGGCTGAAATAATTATAATAATAGCAATTTTCTCATTCTAACAGTCAATAAAGCACTCTTCAGAAGTCAACTGAGGTCGAACTCTCCATGGTGATATGAAAGACAAAATGTAAATAGCAAAGAGAGTACGTTTACTGTTTATATCCTGAAGGGTGATTTGCACGCAGCAAAGACAGCCAGCATCCTGGAAGCTCTAAGCCTATGTTTCTGTTAAACTTGTTGTTTCTGGTGTCATCTGTATGTGTAGAGCTTCTTTGATCTTTAACTCACATTTCGTATCACTTTCTGTTCAAGGCTTCTAGTTGTTTCTATATAACCTTTACCACAGCTGCAGGGTATACTATACACTATGGATGACTCGGTGGTGATGGGTATAGTATCTTTGACTTAAGACACTAAGATCACATCTTACTAAAGTCAAAGATACTATACCCATTACCACCGAGTCATCCATAGTGTATAGTATACCCTGCAGCTGTGGTAAAGGTTATATAGATAGGTGAAACAACTAGAAGGCTTGAACAAAAAGTGATAAGAAATGTGAGTTAAAGATCAAGGAAGCTCTACACATACAGATGATACATGACAACAACAAGTTTAACAGAGACATAGGCTTAGAGCTTCCAGGATGCTGGCTGTCTATGCTGCGTGCAAATCACCCTTCAGGATATAACTGTGGCATAGGAAGGGGTGGGGGGCTCTGGGGGCTGGAGCCCCATAATTTTGAGGCACTATCTCACAAGGTGATTTCTCACATGAACAATTTTAACCACATAAAAGACAAGCCTTTGGAGCCCCCCCCCCTCCCCACCAATACCGAAACATCTTCCTACACCACTGTTTAATAAACAGTAAGCGTACCCTCCAGTAATCTTGCTGTTTACACTGTATTTATTATATCACCACAGAGAGTTCGACTTCAGTTGAATCATGAAGAGGACTTTGGCAAGAAGTCGAAACGTCGGGTTAAGTTATAATTAACATAATATTGGCTGTTATAACGAGAAAATTTGCTATTACAATAATGAAGTCATCAAAAGACCTGAATATTAGTCATGGCTCAATTTTTTATTTTTTTTTTTTGCTTAATTGAGTTTTAGTCTGTTATTTTAACTTATTTCTTTTTCTACAAACTTTGGATCAGAAATTGTCTCAAATGCTGGAACAGAAATTAATTTCTTCACTTTACACCAAACACTTCAGGGAATTGCCTGCATTGTTGGAGGGGAAGGGCAGGGTCATTTAATGTGATAGTTCTTTTTTTTTTTTTATGCTTCAAGGATGTTTTCATGTCAATTATAATGGCTGCACAAAATATCAGTTAATAATAGAAAACATCCTCCTAAGTAAATAAGAAAAGAAAAGAAAAAAAAGAAAAAGAAAAAAAAAAAGCTAAATGCAGGAAAGTTTTTAGTGAAAAGATATAACGAATGCAAGCAATTTAGCATCACAGTTATGTAAAATTGGAAAAATTAACAAATAAAATTGGAAATTTAAGTCATTACAACCTCAATTATGACTCCAACTTGTTATTGTTTTGTTTGGAGAATGATAGAAGAGCAAAATAAGAGTAATGGGTTGCTATCAAATTGAAGCCAATTGCATGTACATACCTTATAAGACAATCATGTCACAGATAGATATGAACACATGTGTGGCATACCAAGTAATGCACACGATGACCATTGCAGGAAGGATTAAGGCCATGCCAGCTGACAATATATTCTTTTTAACCGCCAAATGTGACAAATATAGTATAGGTAAAAGGCAACAGAACTCATGTAATTGCTAAAACAATACTGTTTTAAAATCTTTTCACATAATACATAACTTGCTTCCAATACGTGCTTCTAAGCACAGCGCTAAGTTATAGACCTCAACAACATAAGGCTGAATGTCACATGACCACATAAACCTCTGCTAAACAAAAATGGAGATTGTCTCGACTTACAGTGTAACTAGAGCACTCAATCCCTGGAATGTTCCCACGGCCACTCCCATCAACTGGTTGTTGCTAAGGTAACTAAAAATATAATAAACATACACTTCAGCTACGATCCATTAATGGAAGTGATAGCCTTACATTTCCTTTACAGAAGAAAGTCCAGCAAAGGTTTTAAGTGAGACTGCCTTCAGCCTGTTGTTCTGCAGTTGTCTAAATAACATTGTAGAAGATGTTTAAAGGCTCTGCAACTTGTGTGAATATGAAGCATGTTGTTCACCCTGGCCGGCTTATCTTTACAACATCATGATATTAGCTTACATTTTCATAAGATTAAAACATCCATTGAAAACATTCTCATTGACATCTTCAATCTTGTTGTTGCCAAGCACACTAGTACACAAAAGTACAGAGACACACAATATAGAAATTTTCAGAAATGGTTTTTAGGAAGGTCAAATCAACACATGCAAAATTACAGAGGGGGGGGGGGGTTGTTTTTGTGGATAATTTTCTCCACGAAGATCTTAATAATTTTCAGGGGGAATAAGGGCGAGTGGGTGTGTGGCAAACTAGGTAAAAAAAATCCATGATATTGGTAAGTGAACCACCCTTTGTTCTTCTTTCCCCCCCCCCCCCCACTTTCCAGCATTAAATGTGGCTACACAAGAAACATGCAGGAGTGGGAATTTGTTAAAATGTACGTCATCTAATTTCTGTTGACCTAATGATCACTTCCTCAAATCTTGTAAATTAAATGAGCAATTTTACATAAACATATTTTGCGTAAACACAATCTTACGTAACTACAGTCATTTGCGTACATGGTTTCTAGAGAAGAGCAGTTATTCAAAACCACTTCCGGAAGGAAACTGATTGAATTGGAGTGAAGGTTCCTGCACAGAAAAAAAAAGCAACATTACCCAGAAAATAAATAATTTGAAACAAGAGGAAGACAACTTGAGATTTGTAAACTTTCAGAAGTGGTAGTCAAACTCATTCCACTTGGCAAGCTAACAATAGCTCCGATATTCTTGCCGTCTTAAGCTTGTCATGCTTATGAGCCATGACCAAATCAAGCGTTGCACAATCCTTCAACAATATTGAGCCATTACGTGTTCACTGCACTGGGACAGTTTAATTGTGCGTTCCGGAACTCACAAGTGCTTTAGTGATGGTAGATGAAGTCCGTCTGGCGGGAGATTTTGGATTTTGTTGCTATTAAGCCGACTACAAGATACAAAATAACAACAACAACAACAACAAAATATTTATCTATACTCATTCGATTTATATCTATACTCATACTAGTGTAAGAAAATATAGTTACAAACCAGCCAGTCATTCTCAGCTGAAATAATTACATGTATACCTACAGTAATATCTTCTGCTTATACAGTATGTCACATATCCCAACATGTCAACTTCTTCTCCCAGGAGAACTTTGGCAAAAGTCAAAATGTGGGGCTCAGCTAAAATACAATATTATTAGCCGTATAAGCCTCGAGTTTACTGCTACAAGCATATCAAATGTGTTCAATTATGCAACAGGCCACCAGCAAGTGTGACAAATGTGTTCCTGTCTCCTAACTTTCTCATGTTTATATCTTCAATTATGAGTGCAGGTCATAATTGAAAAGGAAAATTTTCACCCTTTACCTTACACAAACAATCAGTGTAAGCTATAATAGTAAAATGTCTATTCATTCTTGAAGTGACAGAAGCACAATGTTTATTGTTTAGCAAGTTCAGAGTTGGAATGTTTCCTACATGCCAGCACGTAATCCTTGTGTTGTGTGTGTGTGTCTGTGTGTTTGTGCATCTGTGTTAGTTTTCTGTGTGTCCCTCTGTCTTACCTCACTCGTTGATAACCTCCAATTCAAGCAAGAGAGTGCCACTTGGCAAAACTAACAATTGTAGCTGAAAGGAAAAGTACTAAATTGCATGAATAATGGCCAATATCAGAATTAATGTTAACTTGAATATTAAGTTTTTTTAAGTTTGCTAGAATCAGCTGCAATTGGACCATACCCTAATTTGATAAATTGGTCTTGAAGATCTGCAATTAACTTACAGGGTGACAAGTTTTGGGAGGTTCTGAACAGACTGGAATACACTCCCATCCAGCAAGTTCTCCTCAAGGTTCCTGTAAGCAAACACAAACACTAGAAATGTAAATAAAAAAAAAAGTTAACCCCCGCATCCTAAAATTTAACTCCTCTCCACTCGTACTCTCTCCCTCACTTCCTTACACATTTCAACCCTCACTCATTCTCATTCACACACTCTCTCTGTGAAAAATAGGACTTCACTCAAAAATAATGGACACTATTATTGAGTAGTAAAGTGCAATGTAAAGTTCTCTCGAATCTTGGACACCATGGAAATGAGCTCACATGTTCATTACTGTCTGTGATGTTTTTAATTTTCCCCCACCTTCTCCACTCACCCTCCCTCTCCCAATAGTGTCACACTGTTGACACAAGATTACATGTTGAACTTCAGCTGAGGATATATTCATTCATCTATCACTTGATCTGACCTGACATACATCTGAGAGGTTAGTGCATGTAATGGCTGCCCCAGCTAGACACGTACTCATGAATTCTATTTGCAACAACCGTGAGTGATAAGCTAATACGTCTGGAGAGTCACATCCGGCAGACTTCAGATATGAGTCTAGAGCCGGCTACAGAAACAAACTGGACCGTGTGGAGCGAGAGTGTGTCTCATCCTGTGTAATATTCAGTGCAAGATGTTGACTCACAAAAAAAGGGACTTCCTAGATTCAGAAGGGTGAAAGATCATCCCTCTGAATAACTTAATTTATACATTTACCAGATTAATGATATTCATATATTCAAAGGCCCACTTAGCATTCCTGTGGTCTGGTTAGGCACACTCTTGGGGTTTGGTTTTGTTTACATCTCTAATGGCTAATAAACCACACGATAGGGGCCCTCCGCGACACCAGAAGTGACCTTAGTCCTTATACGTCAGTGAAATCTCTTCATCTGCATGCATGACCGGCATGACACAGCAAGTGACAACAATAATGCACACTCTACGACGCACACATGCCAACAACTGAAGCACGGCTTTACGTCACAGCATAATAATCTAATTACGTGAAATTATTAGCATATTTAATTATGTCTTTACGTGACTTGGATGCAGTGAATTAAAAATTAACTACAAAAATATGTTGGAGTGGACTTCTTTTAAATGTCTGCACATCAAACGAACTGCAAATGTTAATGCCAGTGAATCACAATTAATTATTCGTAACCTAATTAGTTAGCTGGTGCATGACGTGAAGGGAAGGATGGCTATATCATTGGTAGCTTGGTTCAAGGGTAAGATAGGGAGATGAAAGATTGGGTGGAAGGGTTCGGGTAGGGTTGGGGGGAGGAGGATACATTTATTACTGTCATCCCCCTCCCCCTGAATTTCTTAATATTAAAAAATCAGTACGTTCTCTAACCAGCCCGTTTTATTGTTCTATTTGTGATCCAAGGCCAACTTAAAGAACTCAAACTTTTCTTGTCTTGTTCTTGACTTGTTAACATAAAATCATACAGTAATGCTAAAGGTCATTATCCACACACCATAGTCTTCTTCTCTATTTATGGAAGGAATAAAATTGAAGCATGAATTATGGTATTCCATACAGTGTACACTTCGCATTTCCATATTTGTATGGACTCGTTGCTATGGTGAGACTGCCTGAGGCAGCATTGACTCACAGAGTGATTAGGTTGTGAAGACCATTGAAGGATTCCTTGTCCACATGACGTATCAAGTTGCCCTGAAGATTACTATACACAAACCAAAGCTGAATGAGTATTTATTATAATACGTGTAAACATACTCTCTATACTTCTCGGTACAAATCAAAAGTGATATACCCGCCATGTCAGTAACATGATAATTCAAATATACATCATCAACTATAACTTTAGTCCCTGGAATTTTTTGTTGGCATGACAACCCCAGCAGATGGGGGTTTATAACTAAAGCAATGGATGAAAGAATGTATTGGAAGTTTAAATGTTGAAAGTATTCTTGTGACTCTTCCACTTACATCAGCATTGCTTGCTTGTTATGAGAAAAGGTGCTTCCAGAAATGTGGTCTAGCCTGTTCCTAGCAAGAGATCTATACACATACACACACACACGCACACGACACATACAGACTGTAGGCATCATGCATGCTTAAATGCCACTATAAACTTGTAAAGCTTCATTGACAATTGACCCCAGCCATATGAAAACTGACTCAAAGGCTTCCCCGTATCTTTCCCTCGCACATAGTTCTTGTATAGCTAGAATTTTGCAATGTCACAACTTGACCCTGATTCTTGGAAGTGTAGGGGACACATATGCTGGTGAGCTAGGGACAATTGGCTTGGATACGCACACTGTCTATGAATACTTCAAGTTCTGCCATTAGTAGCGCACAGATTGCAAAATAATCGCCCATCAGGGACTTATTTGGAAAGTATTTATTAACGGTCTCGCGAGATATAACAATGGCGTTAAATACACCTGGCAAAAGTTGTATTGGTATTTGAGGCGGCTAGTTCCCTGGGTGTTGACTTACATAGTCTCAATGTGCTTGATGCCTCCAAATGCATTACTTGACAAACTGGAAATATTGTTAGAATCCAAAATCCTACAATTAATAATAATAATAATAATAATAATAATAATAATAATAATAATAATAACAACAATATTATTATTATTATTATTTAACGTTACATACATAATATACATACATAAATATAACACTCGTGTCCTAATCTTCACTTTAAATTGAAATTGACGTGAAAATCTGTGCAAGTTGTGTAGCACACACACCACACTCTAAAGCAGCTGCAACATGCACTTCCTATACCCCCTCCCATCCCACACACTCACACAGCTCATTAAACAGCACAAGTTCTCTCGAGGAAATTACTGACATTAGCTGCCAATGAATAATTAAATTAATAGCCGAGCGGCATATGGGACACCCCAAGTTTCCAGGAAAAGCCACAACCGGAACTTTTTTTTTTACAATTGAATTTTGAAGGGAATGTGCTACAGTGAACTAACAATGAGATAACTCCATTCTTTCACATTTGTAGCAGCTAACATGTTATTTGTTGTTTTTGCTAGTCCTCTCATTCTTGTGTCTCCAGGTGATGCATTATAAAACAACGAATATATTAATTGCTCATTTTAATATTAAATTAAAATCTTGGTTCATTCAAACACTCCTTTCAGGGGGCAGGGCAGGGCAGGGAGGAGTGAAGGGGGGGGGGGGGGGGGGGGGGGGGGGGTGGTGGGGGGGGGGGATGGGGTGGCCTCTCCCATGTCCTGTGCTTGTTTTGGATTTTTTTCTGTTTGTTGTTACCAAATAA
>WLWI01001114.1_pt1 | contig 23549 bp, 19 predicted proteins | sample 6701501 | NCBI WGS metagenome assembly WLWI01 (sample SAMN12718690, study PRJNA515312) | sponge metagenome | isolation source: marine sponge | host: Mycale hentscheli | place: New Zealand: South Island, Marlborough, Capsize Point | collected 2014-11-01 | reverse complement strand
TTCTTCAACCACCGTGGGAAAGCCGATAATGGCAGGCATGGCATCCAATCCGAGACAGGGGGTGGGGAATGACTACATTTTGCACCAATTAATGCATACTAACCGCGTTTTGCAAAAGTCCAGTGAGGACAATGAATAGTATGTTGATGTTTAATATGCTGACCAACACGGCCTTTCCTGATGATTTCGTTGTTATCGATTCGCTAGATGCTCTACGTAAATATGCGACGAAGGATGATGTTAAGGTGAAAATGAAACCTGGTACCTACCTACTCGACGATGCGAGTGACCATCACTTTATTCGGTTTACGGGGAACAATTCCCATTTCGATATGAGTGGCGTCACGCTGCAAATTGACAATGAGCTGTTTCGAAAGGTCGAGAGGATAGCGGGAAAAGAAAGATTTTATTGTGTCATCAATCTTATGGGTGATGGGATCGTCTTTGAAGGATTGACCACCGAGAACGTCGGAGGTCAATTCGGTGTTTCAGGTCGGAACAAGATTTTCAATATCTCGGGTTCAAACGTTATTCTTGGCAACATAGATATCACAACATCCGGATCAAGTCCATGGGGGTATGGAAGTCTCTATGGTATTGCTGGCGGTATTGTCCGGAAAATGAATGGGATTCGTGTTGGTTACCCGTCGAAAAGATCAAAACTGATCAATTGCCGAGTACATATGCGAGCGATGGGGCATGCCATTTTTGTTCAAGGCGCTGAGGATACCTTGATTGAGGATTGTCATGTTGATGGGCTACTTCGTCCGACTAATGAGATTCTAGCCGAAACATCGGGATTGGCTTTTGAGCACGATTTTAAATCGACCAGTCCCAATTATGTGGAGGGCGTTTATGTTGGTCCGGAAGGACAAATATTACCGGATGAAATGATTGCGCTCAGTGAAGACGGGATTCGAATGTACCCTGAAGGTGATGGCGGAAATCCGACTAGAAAAACAACGGTACGTAACTGTACGGTGCGCCAGATGCGTCGTGGTATCTGTGTCGGCTTGAACTCTTCTCCAGATACAGTGATTAACTGTGAAGTTCGGGACTGTGTCGCTGCCGGATTCAATATTGGTAACGGGGACATAGTAGAAAATTGTCGTGCCAACGCGTGTTATGCCGAGGCCTTGAGCTGTCCATACAGCCAATCACAAGGAGCCCAGGTAGATTTGGAGATCCTCGATAGTCGCGACGGGTTGGCCAATACTATTCTGGCAACCATCAACGGCGAAGGACACGAAGTGCGATTGCATACATTTAACTCCGCCTTTGTTCCCGATGACTTTACCGTCGAGATGGCGACCAGAAAGGGCTATGCCTACTATCAACGAGGCAGTCAAATAGCGCGCAACATCAAGCTGCACAACGACACTCCGGCAAAGGTTGCGAGACCGTAGCTTTTTTGGCTAGTTCCCTGAGCGTGTCAGGTCGAGCACGCCTATGCCATCCAGAGGAAGTATCGGATCAGGTGGCGTCTGTGGAAGCACGGTGTCTTCTCGTCTCTTTGCTGAGCCGGTCCGCGGACCTATCGACCTTGGGTATACACGTCCTCGGGCCCTAGTTGATTCAGCAGAGCCTCATCAGCGCGATACCGACGGATATTCTCGAGAACGATCTCCAGCGCTGCTCCAGCCCGGTCGGGCACTTGAGGGGTAACGTGGGGGGTGATCAAGGTGTTTGGCGCGTCCCACAGAGGGCTGTCCGTCGGAAGGGGCTCTTGTCCGAACGTGTCCAGTCCGGCCCCGGCGATCTTCCCCGTCTGCAGGGCGTCAAGGAGCGCCTCTTCATCGATGACTTTGCCTCGAGCCATATTGATCAGGAAGGCCGTGTCCTTCATGCGCTCGAACTGGTCGGCCCCGATCAGGTGGAAGGTCCGATCGGACAGAGGGACTGCGAGTACAACGATGTCGCTTTCCCGTAGAAGCTCTTCGATTCCCTCTCCGTTTGACGCGGCATAGAGCCGATCCACACAGGGGTGCGGCTGATTGCTGCGGCGCCACGCCAGAACTCGCATACCGAAGGCTTTGCATCGTGTCGCCAGCTCACTACCGGTATGGCCCAGCCCCAGGATCCCCACGGTCTTCCCGAGTAAACCGCGGAGCTGTCCCTGCTCTTCAATACCCCACTGGTGCTGCCGTTGCGCATCGAGGAATCTCGGCAACTGGTAGCAGAGGTTGAGCATGAACATAATGGCGTGCTCCGCGAGGGCCGGTGCGGATCGGCCGGAAGATCCGCTCACCAGCAAGCCCGATTCAAAGACCTCTGGACGCGCCGATTTCTCGATACCCGCGTGATCGCAGTGTACCCACTTCAGTTGTTCCCGGTTCAGGAACCTCTCGTCGAGGTCGCCACGAATAATGGCGACATCGACTTCTACCAGGGCTGCCTCGACGGCTGCCGCATCCGAATGCTCGACTCGGATAATCTGAGCTGGGCCAAGGCTTTCCTCTAGACGCAGCCAATAGGCCCCATCATAGCTCGCTGTGACCAGAACCTTGCTTATCTCCACGAACAGCTCCCCAACGGTTGATGACTATCGCCTCTTCTGGTTCGTGCCGGCGTAACAGGCACAAGCTTTCTTTTATGTGATTTTCATGCAGGTATTCTATGGTAAAAAATGGCCGTCGCGATTAAAGTTCCTCTACGACCAGGCTGTTGAACCGGTCCATGTCCCATTCGGCGCCCCAGCCCGGCAGGTCGTTGGGGGCGATAAAGCCGTCTTTGATCTGCGGCGCACTCATCATTCCGTAGCGCTCCCCCTGCTCACGCAACGCCGTCCCCTGCGCGCTCATGAACTCGAAGTAGGTGGTATTGTCGATGCAGCAGCCGAGCGTCGCATGAATCAGTCCGAACAGCATGCCCGGGCTGTGGAGCTCGATACGGGTACCGTGCAACTCCGCCAGGTGTGCCATCTTGAGTATGTGGGTCGCGCCCGACCGCACATTGCCCCGCAACTGATCCGTGCCACCCTGGATCAACCACTGTGACGAGATGCCGATGTCGAGCGCCAGGGTTTCGTTGCCCATCACGGGGATGGTGAGTGCGTCGCAGAGCTCCTGATAGAGATTCAGATTGACCTCATGCATGGGCTCTTCCAGCCAGACAAACCCCAGATCTTCCATTACCTGGCCTACTTCGATGGACTCGCGCAGGTCGTACGAACACACTGGATCGTTGAGCAGGTCGAAATCCGGTCCCACGGCCTTGCGCACGGCCTCGAAGATCGGGATGTCCGCCTTGCCGCCCTTGTAGGTGTGAAATTTGTAGGCGTCGATCCCCATGGCCTTGGCCACGTCTATGTGCTCGAGGTAGCCCTCCAGCGTCATGTCGCCGCCGGTCAGATACGCCGGCAGACGGTCGCGCGCACGCCCGATGAGCGCGTGTACGGGCCGGCCGGTGGCCTTGCCGAGAAGATCCCACAGGCAGTTGTCGAAGTCGCCGAACCAACCGGGCTGCTGGTACACCCAGCGCGTGCCTTTGTGCAACTTCTGCCACAGCGCCTCGCGTTCGAAGATGGACTCGCCCACAACTAGATTGCGTAGGACCTCTACCCGCTCGGGGGGGCCGATGCGTGTATCCGTCGTCACAATGCTGTCGATACCCTCGTCGGTCGTCACCTTGAGGAACTGCATGCGTTCCTTCTGCATGCGCCCTGTCCGCTTGTGCGTGTACTGGATGCGCCGCAGGTTCGGAACTTGCACCAGAGTAAAATCTCTCGCCGGAACTTCCTCCGGCAATTCCAGGGTCAGTAGTTTGACATCGGTGATCTTCATCGCTCCAGTTCCTCCTCATTTTATCTATTGAACTGTTTTGGCATACCACATAATACCATATTTCTGCTACTGTCAACTCAACGGGGGTAGGGGGCACAATAGAAGCACCGCGGCCCTTCTTTAAGGCGCAGCCAGCGCGATGCATAGGGGCTCTGTGGGCTGGCTTGTATTGACGGAGATATGGTATCGTAGCAAACCCTATCCGGTTAACGGCCCTGTGGAGATTGCTCGACTGCCCATTATAATTTATTTTAGCGCCAATTGCCCGAACTAATCCAGCACAAGGAGCACCATGACTGAAGAAACCCGCCCCAATCTGCTCTATATCCACTCCGATCAGCACAATCCTTTCGTCACTGGTTGTTACGGCGATGCCCTCGTTGAAACGCCGCATCTCGATTCTCTCGCCGCCCGCGGCGTTACCCTCGACAATACCTATTGCCCCTCGCCCATCTGCGTGCCCTCGCGGATGTCGATGCTCTCGGGTCGCTACCCGCACGAGAATGCGGTCTGGACCAATACGCAGATGCTCGATTCGGGGATACCGACTTTTGCCCACGCGATGGGGTCGGGCGGCTACCGGCCGGTGCTGGTGGGACGCATGCACTCGGTGGGACTCGACCAGTTGCACGGCTATGCCGAGCGCCTCGTCGGCGACCACGGCCCCAATCGTCCGGGCGGCAAGGGCGCCGGACACGGGACCGGCGGTCCCGGGCCGACTCGGAGCTCGCTCGAGCAATCGGGCCACGGACAGAGCGCCTATCAGGTGCACGACGAGGACGTGACCGCCGCCACCGTGCACTATCTCGACCGCCTCGGCGTGCAAAAGCGCGCCGGCCAGCCGGCCGAGCCCTTTTCTCTGTCCGTCGGTTTTATGCTGCCGCACCAGCCCTTTATCGCGCGCAAGGAAGACTACCAGCGTTATTACGGGAAGGTCCCGCCGCCGCAAAACCCCGAGCCCTTTGGCGATCATTTGCATCCGTATATCAAATCTTGGCGGGAAAAGTGCGACATCGTCGAGGTTAGCGAGGCGGAGGTAAAACGCAGTCGCGCCGCCTACTGGGCCCTGGTCTACCGCATGGATATAATGATCGGGCAAATCCTCACCGCCTTGCGCGAAAACGGCCTCGAGGAAAATACGTTGGTCGTCTATTCCTCGGACCACGGCGAGCAGGTGGGCGAGCACGGGCTGTGGTGGAAGCAGACTTTTTACGAGGATTCGGCCAAAGTCCCGGCCATTCTGGCCTGGCCAGGGCACTTGCCCGAGGGCACGCGCTGCGACAAAGTGACGTCGTCGCTGGATCTAAACGCGACGATGATAGAGGCCCTGGACTGTCCTGAACTGCCGCACTCGCGGGGGCGGAGTTTGCTGCCGCTCTTGACCGATCCCGAAAACGCCGAGTGGGACAATGTCGCCTTCTCCGAATTCTGCCAGAATAGACGTGGCGGCGGCGGACCCTTCCCGGAAGAGGGGGTTTACCAACGCATGGTGCGCCGCGACAACTTCAAACTCAACTACTACCACGGCCAGCCCTGCCAACTCTTCGACCTCGACGCCGACCCGCGCGAATTGAATGACCTGGCCGGAGACCCGGCCTATGCCGCAACGGTCGAGAAACTTACCGCCGAAGTCCTGGCCGGCTGGGATCCCGACGCGATCGGCGCGAAAATGGCAGCGCTCGACCGAGATATGGCGATCCAGGCGGCCTGGACGCGGACGGTGCAGCCGCCCGATTCGATTCGCTGGACAATGAAGTCCGAAATGTCCTATCTCGACGACGAGCAAATGTAAAGGGGGCATAAGGCTACAATTAGGCCCCGGTCGCCTCGACTTCACCAGACAGAGGAAAACGGGACGTCGTCGGCGACAAGATGGCGCTGAAGAGGGACCTGTTGGCTTTAACCGCAGATTTGAAAGGATTGCGCCATGCAACAACGTGATGAACTTCCTCTGATGCTCGGCGGCCACTCATTTGTCCAGCAACTGGGCAACGACTCTATCCCTGATACCGGTGTCGTGGTAGAGATCGTCGCCGCATGCCTCGACGAAGGGATTCGCTGGTTCGACACCACCTTCAAACCGGAGCGGCTTGCACTTGGCGCCGCCCTTGCGAGCCTGGGACGCAGGGAAGAGGCCACGGTCGCCTGCTGGAGCCACTTTGGCAACTTTGGCCCTGAGGACGAGTCCGATCACTCGGTCCCCCTGGAGCCGCATCACCTCGACATCATGCAGGAAGACCTGCAGAGCGACTACGTTGACGCAGTAGTAGTCCATCCGAACGCCACGCGCGACTGCCCGGAGCGCGAGCCGGAGCAGGTGGCCGTGGCCACTGGGTGGAAGGAAGAGGGACGGATCCGGATTCTCGGCAGGTTTCGGCCCGGAAGCGACCCAGAGAGGGTCTTTGGAGACGACAATCCGTACGACTTCCAGGTACAGCCGCACAGCGTCGCCGAGGATGCCACAGACGTCTTCGAAGCCTGCCGCAAGCTGGAATGGCTGAACATCGCCTGCACGCCGTTTGGCCGAGGGTGGGCCCTAGACCGCATCGTCGACGCCGAGGGTCGCGCCGGCGATGCGGGATTCCGAGCCCATGTGGCGGATCTAATGCTCCGCTACGCGCTCTACAGCCCGCATGTGGACCGACTTATAGTGGCCATGCGCAAACCCGAATGGGTCCGACCCAACGTAGAGAGCGCACGGCGTGGGCCGCTGTCTGACCAAGAGCGCATCTGGTTGCTGGACCATCTTCCGAAGGAATAGGACCTCCATCAGCCCCTGCACCGCGTCTTCTATCTCGAGATAAACAGGATTCGGTCACACCCGGTTATCCTCGACATAATCCCAGACAATCTCGAAGCCGAGACCGGGCTTCTGGGGCACGGACACATAGCCCTCGCCGTCGAAGGGGTCGGAGATCTCTTTCAGATAGGGTGGCGGGACTTCGTAGGCTTCGTCGTGACCGGGGGCGAAGAGGCCGCGCTCGTACCTTCATGCCTCGTACTGCACCTTGCGCTGACTCACCGCCACCCCCTTGCCCCGCACGATATCCGGCCGACTCCATTCATTGACCATATCGCCGATATAGTACCCGTCGTCGAGTAATTCCGACAATTCGTCCTTGGTGCACCAGCGGTATTGGTCGCTCTCCGGCACGGTTCTTTCTCCATCTATATAACCATATACCCGACACGTCTCGTTCGCGTCGCCGATATACGACATCCACGGGATCTCCGCACCGAGTTGCTCTTTAGCCAACGACTGCATCGCCCCGATCCGCGCGCCTACGTCCCACAATACCCCTTCCTGCTCTTCCAGGCCCTGGCCGCCGGGTAACTGCCAACCGTCGTCCTCGCGCCGCAACAAAAAGCGCGGCATAGCCCCCGGCTGCTCCACCAACAACCGCGTCTCCTCCAACGGCCGCTCCGAGTGCACCGCCAGCAATCGCTTGCCCTGGTCGCTCAGCGCCTCAAACGCCGCCTGGTTGTAGCGAAAGTGCCCCGCCGCTGGTGGCGCGTTGACCGCGCAGTATTTATTGAAGATTCCACAGCGATTCCGCCGTGTCGTTCCCGCGGGCGGGTCGTGCCAGGCGTACATATTCATCAGCAGCAGGTCACCCGCCTTCAGCTCCGGATCGACAAAGGGCGCCAACTGCTCGCGGTCGGGCTTGTCTACCTCGAGAATGCGTGCCCTGGGATCGCGTACCCGGTGCAATTTGTGCGAACCGGGCGATACCAACAACGGCCCGTATTCCGCGTCGAAGTCGGTCAGCGGCACGATGGCGAATAACCAGTTCATCGACGAGCCCACCGGCCGCCAGCGCTTGTAGTCGTTGTGCGCGCTGCTGCCCTTGTCGCCGGGCGTGCGAACATAGGCGACAAAGGCCGACAGATGGGCCCTTTGCCCCAACAGCGCCTCTACCGGTCCGACGATCGCCGGATTTTCGGCCACGGCCGCCAGCCCCGGATGCTCGGCCAGTTGGTTGCCTTTAATCGTGTATTTGCCCGGCTCGGGGTATTGCTTGCCAGGGGCATAGGCCTCGGGCGCCTTCGCCTCGACCACTTGGCGCAATTCCTTGGTCTCACTCGGCGACAACACCCCGCGAATGATCAGATGACCATCGCGTTGGTAGTCGGCGAACTGTTGCTCGTTCAGTATATCGCTCATTGCCCTCTCCTTCTCCTTTATAGTATAGCGTCTGGGCCAGCCAGTTCATGGGCCGCTTTTATGGTGCGCTTGCTTGAGGCGTCTTGGCGTAACGCAGGATCACCACGCCAAGGACAAACGGGAGCAGCGCCCCGCCGACCAGGATGGCGGTGTAGCTGCCCAACAAGTCGCGGGCGATACCAAAGGGCATGGGACCCAGCGCCGAACTGGCCACCTGCGCGGTAGAGGCGATGCCCGTGATGCTGCCCAGGTGCAAGCGCCCGTAGTACTTGGCCCAGATCACATTGCCGGCGATCTGTTGTAGTCCGTGGCGGATACCCGAAAGCACTCCATAAAGCAGGGCTATCTCGACCGAAACGAGATAGGGTGACATCACCAATACGACCGCCTGCAAGACCAACGACAGCGACAGCAGAATCCTGACGGGGATGCGATCGATGAGCAGGCCGCCGCCAAGCTGCACGACGGCGGCGGTGACCGACATGGGAATGAAGACGGCGGCGGCCACCGCCGAACTCAGCCCGTTATCGTTGAAAATGCTGAAAATGTGAAAGGTCAAACCGGTATTTAGGGCGCTCATGGAGCACAGCCCGGCTATAATGACCCAGAATGTGAAGGTCCGAGTGACTTGGGAGGCGGTCCAGTTATGCTCGACGGGTGCCGCAACCGTCTCCTCGCCGGCCACTGCGCCAGCAGCCGTGCCGTCTGGCGTCAGACCGTACTCCTCGGGACGATCGCGGATAAGGAGCAGCACCAAAGGCAAAAGCCCGAGCAAGAGTCCTGCACCCAATAGCATATAGGTCGTGCGCCAACCATAGAGGGGGATGAGCCAATTCAGCAGGTTGGGAAAACCGCCCTGGCTGAGCAGGGCCGTTGCCATACCCGCGATCCCCATGGCCATGCCCCGCCGGCGCATCCACCACTGGTTGATGGCGATCTTGCTCACCATGCCCAGACTGCCCTGACCCAACATCCTGAGCACCAGAAATCCCAGTAGGAGCATCCAGGCACTATGGACAAATCCCATGTAGACGCAGGCCAGCCCCAGGCCCACCGTCACCGCTGCCATCATCAGGCGAGAGCCTCGCCGGTCGACTTGACGGCCGATATAGGGCAGGGCGAAGCTGGCGGTCAAGGTGCCGACCGTGTAGAGGGTGCTGACCAGCGAACGACTAATGCCCAGATCGACAATGAAGTGATCGATGAAGACCGAGATGGCGTAGGTCTGGCCCGGCCCGGTTAGGATCATAGCCACCGTGGCGGTGAGCAAAATGATCCAGCCATAGTATACAGGCGAGGCGTTTACGAGGCGGCTATGGCGAATGGGCGCTGAGCGATCGCTTGAAGTAGTCATCTCAGCCCCTTATTTCCAATGATGTCAATTCGACCTAGCGATGGAGATTCAAGACGCGAAAATCCGCTTGGATTTGGTCGAGTTCTTGTAGGGCGTCCTGGGTGAGAATCTAGTCGGCAGCCGCGGCATTCAGCTTAGCTTGTTGCGGCGTTTTGGCGCCTGTGATGCAGGAAGTAACCGCGGGATTGGCCAGCACCCAGGCAATGGCCAATTCGTACAGGCTGTGGCCCTGCGATTCCGCCCACGCCTTGAGTTGGTTCGCCACGTGCAGGGCGTCGGCAAACCGCTCGCCTTGGAAGCCGGCCATCCAGCTGCGCTCGTCGCCCTCGGGAAATTTATGGTCCGGCGCGTATTTGCCTGTCAGCAGCCCTTTGGCCAGCGGCGAGTGTACGATGACGCCGATGCCATTTTCCAGGCAGAAGGGCAACACCGCATCTCCTGCCGCCCGCACAAGCATGCTGTACATGGGCTGTGAGCTGTCTATATGACCGTATTGTAGGGCTTCGGCGTGCTGATTGGCGGAGAAATTGGAGACGCCGATATAGCGTATCTTGCCCTGGTCTTTGAGGCGCAACAGTCCGGCCATCGTATCTTCAATAGCATATTCGGGCTTGGGGCTGTGCAATTGGTAGAGGTCGATATAGTCGGTACCCAGGGCGCGCAGGCTGTTTTCGATGGCCTCAGTCATATGTTCCATGGAATGATCCCCCGACAGTTTCGTCGCCAGAACGACCTGGTCCCTTTTGCCCGCCAGCGCCTTGCCCAATACCGATTCGCTGGTGCGGTAGCCTTCTGCTGTGTCGATGAAAGTGACACCGCAATCGATAGCCGCGTGGACCGTATCGATGACCTGCTGGTCGGGGAGTTCGCCCATACCGCCACCCAACGGCCACGCGCCGAGGCAAATCACCGGAACTTCTGGCCCCAATTTTCCTAGTTGTTTAGTCCTCATATTGCACTTTCCTTTTTTCAGCGTTGAAGGTTAAGTAGAGAAATTTTTTACAGAGGGCACTGCGCTTGGCAATGCTCAGCTTGCCGCTGTTGTCGTCATGGAAGAGGCACCGGTCCGATCTCGGCGCGCCAGCCGCAAGCCGGCGCGCGTGATCAGGAGCGCCAGCACAATCCAGACACCGCCGACGACCGGATAGACGATTGAATAGTTGAAATTGTAGAGCAATAACCCCAGCAATGGCGACATAGTGGTCTGGGCGATGAAGTTGCCCGAATGCATCCCCACGATCGCATACGACTGTTCCTGCGGCGCCGTAGAAGTGCCTACTAGCGTGTTGACCGCCGGCGGCAGGAAGGCGATGAATACGCCCTGTGCTAGTGCCACCAGGGCGACGCCGAGTAGGGCCGTGGACAGCGGCAATAGGCCCAGGCTGAGCGCACCCAGAACCGTGCCCACACCCAGCAGCACGATAGGGGAGACATGGCGCGAAATTCGACCGAATCCCAAGCGCATTACCGCGCTGATGGCATCCCGTCCGCTGACCAGGGCCGCAGCCATGAAAACCGACAAACCGATCTGGCTGGCGTAGAGGACGAAGAATGAGCCCCCCATCACGTAGAGCAGGAAGCAGTTTAAGCAAACGAAGCTCATGCTCAGGGTGATAATGCGTTGCCGCGTAATCAGGCGAAACAGTTGGGCGTACGCCCCGGTGAAGAAACTGCGCAATCCTACGCTGGGCTCTATCGCCACGGAAGGTGATAGCAGCCGGCTGGCGCCCAGGCCGACCGCGGCGCAGAGCACGCCCGCGAAAAATCCATACGAAAAGCTGTGGTCACTGAAATACCCACCCGCCAAGGGGCCGCCAAAGGCCCCTATTCCTTGCATCGATGTGACAATGGCCTGGATCTTGTGGGGCTTATGGGGGTCTTTGGGCAGCCGCAGCGACGAGGCCACCATATTGCTCCAAAACGCCGAGCTCGACAGGCCAAACAGTAGTTGCGGCGCGACAAATTCCAACGGCTGCGACGCATTGCTGTAGAGCACGGACGCGATACCCGCCATGGCGAAAGAGGACGTCAGTGTGGCGCGGCGCCAGCGCCCGTTGGCCAGACGGGCCAGTGGCGCGCCCAGGCCAATGACGGTGATGCCGGGTACGGCCAGCAGCAGTCCGATCGTGGTTTTGGTGAACGCCTGATTGTCCATTGCCAGGGGCACAATAGTCTGGCATATCCCCTGGAATGCCCCATAGCACAAGGTCATCAGACCCAGGGCGAGTACATTGCGGGCTAGAGGCGTCTGGTCGTCACTCATCCAGCTTTGCCAGCATGGCTTCGTCGTAGATCTCAAGTTGGCTACCGGTCCGTACCCTGGCAATCAGATCTGGGTTGGCGATGAACGGCCGGCCGACCGAAACCAGATCGAAGCGGTTGTCGGCAATCGCCACGGCAGCCAACTCGGGAGAATACGAGCCATTACCAACGAGAATGCCCGAATAGTGACGCCGCATGAAATCGCTGACACGGCCTCCAAGAACATCAAATTCCATGCTGTCATCGAAGATTCCGACATGGGCGTATGCCAGCTTCCGCGCCTCCAGCTCCGACAGCAGCAGACGGTAGACATCCGCATCGCGAGGATCCGCCGTTTGGTTGTAGTGCGCTCCCGGAGACAGTCGAATGGCGACCTTTTGATTGCCGACAACGCCGATGACACGATCGACAACTTCAATGGCGAACCGAATCATTCGCTCCGGGTCGCCTCCCCACAGGTCGGTGCGGCGATTGGTGTGCCAGTGCAGAAACTGATCAATCAGGTAGCCATTGGCGCCATGCAGCTCGATGCCGTCGAACCCGGCTGCAAGCGCACAGTGTGCCGCGTGCTCCCATTCATCAATCACGCCGGAGATCTCGTCGGGATTTAGCGCCCGTGGAGTTCCGTATTCAAAGTCGGTCCGCGGCACGCGACCATCCAGTTTGACGGCCGATGGTGCCAATGGTAGCTCGCCATTGAGAAATGTCGGGTGAGACACCCGGCCGACGTGCCATAACTGGACGAAAATGCGGCCACCGGCCGCGTGAACTTTGTCGGTCACGGCACGCCAGCCCTCGACCTGCGCGTCGGAATAGAGACCTGGCGTGAGCGGGTAACCCTGTCCCATTGGACTGATGATTGTTGCCTCGGTAATCAACAGGCCGGCATCGGCCCGTCGCGCGTAATAGTCCACTGACGCATCCACCGGGACCAGATCGTCGGAAGCCATGCAGCGCGTCATCGGGGCCATGAGAATGCGGTTGGGAAGCGTCAGTTGGGGTGTCAATCGAAATGGTTCGAGGAGCAGGTGCGGGGCGGTGGGCTCCGCTGATTCGGATTGAGACACTAAAGATTCCTTTCTGGTCCAAGCCCTCTGGGGAAGGGGGCCTGGTCGACTGCGTTTGATGCTGCAAAGTTCGGGCGGCAGCAGAAGCTGCCGCTATGATATAGGTTGCAACCTCAGGCAGGCTCTGCGATGACACCTGTATGCTCGTGTCGTATGAACGTGTTAATGTCCTCTGGTGAGAAATACATAGGTCCCTTTTTTTGAGCTGGTGACTAGGTCTGGGTGGCCATCTCCATCCAGATCTCTCTGCTCCTCCATACTGGACCCGCTGCCCGCCGACGAATCAATCAGCATGGGGATAAAAGAAGTGCCGTGGGGGCCGCGAGTCTGCTTGAACCAGTAAAGCACGGCCGGCCCGTCGGCATCGGGGTCTCTACCGGTATGCGCGTAGTAGCGCTTGCCTGTTACGATGTCCTTTAGACCGTCACCGTCCAAATCGACGTACCCCAGACTATGCAACTGAGAGAAGCCTACTCCGTACGTATCCAGTTCTTCGTTGGTACCCATAATCACATGGGGCGTAAAGGTAATATTGCCCCCTTCGCTGAACTGCTCGAACCAGGCCAGACCCCAACCATGACCTGCCAGCGAAGTGATCACATCCGAGTCCCCGTCACCGTCCAAGTCATCGACAAACATGTGACTGCCACCGCGGTTTCGCCCACGATTGTAGGTGGGGACACTGAATGGGAATTCATGATAGGTCCAAAGGGGGTCGCCCTCAATCGAGGCGGGCTGCTCGTACCAGCCGTCCTTGATCAGGATGTCCTTTCTGCCGTCTCCGTTTACATCTCCGACACCCGATCCGTGCAGGTTCCGCCGGTATTTCTTTTCGGAAATGATATGCCAGACCCACTTGTTCTCTATCGAGTTAAATTCGCTCCAGGAAAGCGGACCCGAGTCGTCACCGGTATCATTAAAAATGGCCTCGGCGATCAGTACGCTTCTATCGTCGCTGAAGAGGTTGTAAAACTGGGCACTCTCACCGCCCATTCCAAGACCTAGGTTATGTTCCTTCCACAGTTCTTCGTGTTTGCCTTCTCCCGGGTTTTCTAACCAGTAGAAATACTGCAGGTCTTTCTGCACGGGAATATCGAGCCAGCCGTCGTTGTTTATATCCGCGGGTCGTGTTTGCATGTAGTAATCGGCATACAAGGTATCGGGATAGCTCTCCTCGCCGCTGGGCCCCATGCGGTGACGGGAGGCAAAGTCGGGGCCCTTCCACCAGAAAGGGCCGGCTGATACATCGAGATGGCCGTCTCTGTTGAAGTCTCCCACAGAGACCCCCTCGCCGACGAATACATCGGAAAGAGTGATCTTTTCAAAGCTGATTTCAGCATCCGCTGAGGAGAAAGGGAGCCCTAGGATCGAGAGCGCCATTCCCTGCATAAATATCAATTGTGATTTTCTCATCCTATCCCTCGCGTTTGATTCAGAAGTTGGAAGGGGATTCACTGGGGCAACGAGAATACCACGTATTCACCCCTGTAGTCCTCTTCGGTTAGTGCGTCCTCTGCCTCTTCTTGTCCTGGCAGGGTCCAATCATTTTTTAAGGGCTTTGTCGCATTTATTACCAGATAGATCCGACCATCCACCTCATACATCGACGATAGGGTACCAATACCCAGTTCGGTTTGGGCTCTCCAGAGAATGTTCCCATTGTCGGCATCATAGGCATAGATCTGACCATTATTGACCGTCGCAAAGATGATCCCGTTGGATGTCACGATCATGCCTTGTCCGTGAATGCCGTCCGGTACTCCGGTATTGCGCGCTCCCTTTGCCACGGCCTCTGGCTCTTCGCCGTGGGGTCGCGTCCATTTGATGGTGCCCTTATTCATGTCATACGCGGTTATCGAAGACCAAGGCGGATTCAAGATGTAGGGATGATCCAGGCCGTAGCCAGTACGATAGCGCTGAGCTGGCACGTCGATACCCTCCGGGTATTCGCGCCGACCTCGTCTAGACCGACCGGTGCTTCTCAGGTTTGCTTCTCCCGGGGCCCCTCCCGCAGCGACAACTGGTCCATCCGGTATGTCTACTTCAGCGGACCTTTCTAGAGCACTGGTAGCTCGATCCGCCAACAGGGCCAGGATATCAACGATTTCCTCTTCTTGAATGTGTAGTACGGGGCGCATGCGTCCGATGCCGTTCAGTACTGTCCGCTGCAAGTGCTGCAGGTCCAGATTGCTGCCCATGGTGAGCAGGGAGGGACCAAGGCCTGTGCCCGCCAAGTCAGAACCATGGCAGCTTTGACAGTGCGTTTCATAGGCCGTTGCACCACGCGCGATAGACTCTTGTCTGTCGATCCTGGCCTGACGTCTTGGAGATATTCGGCGGGTGCCCTCAACGCTCAGCTTATAGAAGGAGGGGTAATCCATGCTGAGCACATAGACCAGTCCCTTCTCGGGATTGGCTGCGGTATTGCCCCAATTGGCACCTCCAACCGCGCCGGGCACAACGATGGTTTCTGTCGAATCCGGTGGCATGAATCTGCCTTTGCGGGCACTTGCGACTCTCTGCTGCCATTGCCCATGCTCCTCATCGGTGAAGAACAGGGGCGTGACATCCTTTGCGCTGACTTCCTGTCTGGTAAAAGGCGGCAGCTTTGCAGGAATGGGCTGTGTCGGCCAGGCTTCTTCCCCGGGCATGGTACTGGGAGGAACGGGGCGCTCTTCGATGGGCCAGAGAGGCTCTCCTGTGTCTCGCTCAAATGCGAACATGAACCCCGCCTTGGTGGCAACAGCCACCGCATCGACGCGCTTGCCGTCCCGGTCCACAGTGAACAGTTGCGGCGCCGATGCCAGATCGTAGTCCCAGAGATCGTGATGTACAGTCTGAAAATGCCAGATCCGCTCGCCCGTCCGCACATCCAGGGCTACGAGAGAGGTTGCAAAAAGATTGGCACCGATGCGATCCGCACCATAATAATCATAGGTTGGAGATCCAAGAGGTACGTATGCGATGCCGCGGTCTTCATCGATGGAGATTTCGCTCCAGCAATTGACACCGCCCACGTATTTATACGCTTCTGGAGGCCAGGTCTCATAGCCGTATTCGCCGGGCTGTGGAATCGTGTGGAACACCCACGCCATCTCTCCGGTTACGACATCAAAGGCCCGTATGTGGCCGGGAGCTGAAAGGTAACCTTCTCCTGGAAAAGAGCCGAGTACTAACAGATTTTCAAATATCCGTCCGGGCGTAGTTGGCGCGATGCGTGAGATTTCGTTCGGATCTCTTCCCAGGCCTTGTCGCAAATCAACAATGCCCTCCTCGCCGAATGTCAATATGGACTTTCCCGTCACCGCATCGATGGCTTGCAGCGAAAGATTCCGCGTGAAGATGATGCGGCGATCGCTGCGATCCTCATTCTCCCAATAGGTGATGCCGCGTCTTGTAATGCCGTTCAACTTAGCGTGAATCCAGATCTCCTCGCCGCTGGTTGCGTCAATGGCCACCAACGAATTGTCCTTTGCCATGACATACATGATATCATCAACGATGATCGGGTTATTCTGGTAGGTGCGGTCGTCATTGGTACTGTAGGTGAATGCCACTTCCAGTTGGCTGACGTTTGCTCTGGTAATCTGATCCTGTACGAAATATTTGGATTGATCCGATCCTCCACCATAGTCAGCCCAGGTTCTATGTTGTTCCCTAATCTCCTGCGGGCCATCGGTCCGACACGAGCAGAGACCAACACACAGCACCAACCAACAGATGGTAGACAGGGAAATTGGGCCGATTGTCGGGGGGAGGGGCATAGAGATCATTGGCTGTAGGTTCCCGGTTGAAAAAAATGAACGGAATCAGCGCCTTCTGAATGGCTTTCAGATGCAGCAGGTCAGGGTGTCAGCCTATCGTTTTATCCCTGCAGGCGGTCGCGTTAGCTTTTGCCGCTTATATCGTAAGCCATAACCACGTCTCCGCGGCGTAGATAGAGCAGGCCGTCGACGATGACCGGATGGGCCCAGTGCTGGCCGCTGCCCAGGTCGACGGTGAACGAGCTGGTAATGGCGAAGCCCTCCGGCGTCGCCTTGACCAACGCCAGCGTGCCCCGACGCTCTTCGTAGCAGTAGAGCCAGCCGTCGGCGGCGATGATCGACCCTTTGGAGATCCATTTCTCCTCATATATTACCTCACCGCTCTGCCAGTCGAGGCATACCCAGTCGCCGCTGCGGTTGTTAATCCAGTTCGAGCCGTAAAGATAGCCGTCGATCAGGACCAGGCCACCGTGGTGGGTGTCGAGGACCGGTTGCGTCCACACTAGCGAGATAGCCGTGCCGTCCTCGGAAAGGGCGAACATCGCGCCGGTGTGGTCGTAGCCGCTGGTGATGAAGACGCGGCCGTCGCGGTAGACGGGACTGGCGCAGTTTATAAAGGGAGCGCGGGGGTGGTCGGGGCTTTCAAGTCGGCTGTAGTCGTACTGCCAGAGGATGGTGCCGTCGTGGGCGTCGACGCCGAAAAAGTAGCGGGCCGAGACGGTGGCGATAATTTTTTTGCCGCCGCGCTCGATGAGGATGGGCGAGACATAGGCGGAGGTGTCGTTGAGGCTGTCGCTGGTCCAGATCGTCGCGCCGGTCTTTTTGTCGAGTGCGACCATGGTGGTCTGCGTTCCGGCAGGCGTGTAAATGAGTTTGTCGTCGACGATCAGCGGCGATTCGGCTACTTCCCAGGAGCCGTGCGCGCCGGAGAATTTTTGGAATGCGTCGAGCGACCAGATTTCGGCGCCGGTTTCCGCGTTGACGGCGACGATCTCGCCGCGCCCACTAATCGCGTAGACGACGCCGTCCTCGACCGTGGGCGTGCAGCGGGCATCCTGGTAGCCGGTCTGGTAGGAGGAATGGCCATAGGGCTTTTGCCAGAGGATATGGCCGTCGGCGTCGATGGCGGTCAGGAATTCGACGCTGTCCTGCTTGCCGGTGGCGTAGGTCACGCCGTCAGAGACCGTTACCGAGGCATAGCCGCCGCCGGTAACCTGGGCGGACCACAACAGCGGAGGACCGTCTTCGGGCCATTTTTCCAGCAGGTTGGTTTCGGCATAGACGCCGCTGCGCTCGGGGCCGCGCCACTGCGCGATCTCAGACGCGTGTGCCGAGCTGCAGATTGCCAGGGTGAGGGAGACGATGGGCAGTAAATAGTGCATGGGTACCTCTCTTATTCCATTGGAATTGGGATGCTAGCGATACTTGCTATCCCGTGGCTTGCCGCGGGGTAGTTCATTGGCGGTATTAAAGTTTGAGGTAGTGCTCTATGGTCGCTCTATTTTGGCGTGCTTTAGCCGCATGATCGGTATGTCGGATAGTTCCTTTTTCGACAACGTGCAAGCGGTCGCTCAACGACAGGGCGAAGTCGAGATTTTGCTCGGCCAATATAATCGATAAGCCCTCTGCTTTGAGTTGGCCGATCTGTTGGCCTAGATGCTCGACAATCTGCGGCGCCAATCCTTCCGAAGGTTCGTCCAAAAGCAATAAACGCGGATTGCCCATTAGGCAGCGTCCAATGGCCAGCATCTGTTGTTGTCCGCCGCTGAGGACGCCGCCCTTGCGCTCCAGTATATCGCGCAAATCGGGAAATATGGCGCAAACCCGTTCTTGGTCCCATGCATTGGCCTCAGTCTTGCGCCGACCGATATCGAGGTTTTCTCGCACCGTCAGATCGGGGAAAATACCCCGGTTCTCCACGACAAAACCGATGCCCAGTCGCGCAATTCGGTGCGGCGGCCAGCCGCTGATCTCCTGATCGCGCCACAGCACGCGACCTTGTTGTGGGGGCGTCAGCCCCGCGATACAGCGCATCGTCGTGGTCTTGCCGGCGCCATTGCGCCCCAAGAGCGCTACCGCCTCACCCTCGTCTATCTCCAGCGAAATGCCGAAGAGCACCTGGCTCGAACCGTAGGAGACGTGAATTTCTTCAAGCCTGAGCATCGGCTGCCTTGCCCAGGTAAACGCGCTGTACTTCCTTGTCCTGGCGGATCTCTTGCGGTTGCCCCGAAGCGATGATCTGGCCGTGATGCAGCACCGAAATGCGCTGTGCCAGGGAAAAGACCACGTCCATATCGTGCTCGGTAAACAATAAGGTCAGGCCGCGAGCTGCGACGATTTCTCCGATTAACTGCATCATGGCCACGGTCTCTGCCGGTGCCATGCCCGCTGTGGGTTCGTCGAGCAAGAGGAGTTGCGGGGCGGCGGCCAGGGCAATGGCCAGTTCGAGCTGTTTCTGTTTGCCGTAGGCCAGATCTCCGGCGGCCGTATGCTCTGCGTCTAGTAGGCCAACCAGTTCAAGCAATTCACTCGTTTCCCGGGCGTGCAACCCGGCGGCGGCGATGAACATATTAAAAGCCTGGCCCTGGCGGGCGATTAATGCTACCTGCACGTTTTGCCCTACGCTCATGCGGGGGTAGACATTGCTATGTTGAAAGGAACGCGCTATGCCGCGTTTGACGATGTCGTGCGGAGCCCTGCCAACCACCGACTGCTGCTTAAATTCCACTGTCCCGCTGTCGGGTCGCAGGTGGCCCGTAATGAGATTGAAAAAGGTCGATTTGCCGGCGCCGTTGGGGCCAATAATCGCATGCCGCTCGCCCTGCTCAAGTACCAAAGAGACATCGCGTGTGGCGGCGAAGCCGTCAAAGGATTTGCACAATCCGCTAATCTCCAACACGTCTCATGCCTTTCGTGATCGGCGCATTTTTTGCGCCAAACCCGCCAGGCCGTCCGGCAGGAAAAGCACGATAAGTATCAGCAGCGTACCCAAAATGGCGGGCCAATACTCGGTGTACTGATTGATCGACACTTCCAATAGATAGAGCACCGCCGCCCCCAGCGCCGGTCCAAAAAAAGAATACATGCCGCCCAATAAGGTCATAATTAACACTTGAGCCGATTCGGTCCAGAACGCCGATTCTGTATACATGCCGCGGTTATACATGGCAAAAAGCGCTCCGGCAATGCCGGCAAACGTACCGGCAACCACAAAGGCCGCCAGGCGTATCTTGCGCACGTCGATACCGACGAAGCCGGTGCGCAGCGGATTTTCGCGCACCGCCACCAACGTCCGACCAAAGGCGGAATGGCAGATGCGCCACAGCGCCGCGGCAGACAGGCCGACCACGCCAAGGGCAAAGTAGTAGAACGCCATTCTATCTTCCAGTAGGGTCGGCACCCTGACCCCGACAAAGCCGTCGTCACCGCCGGTCACCGGATGCCATTTGAAGGCCGCCGACCATACCAGCATGGAAAAGGCCAAGGTCAGCATTGCAAAGTAGATATCGGTCAGCCGTATGCAGAAATAGCCGATGATTAGCGCCGCAACTGCGCTGATTATTACGGCAGTAGGTAAACTGAGCCACAGTGGCCACTGATAAGTGGTCAATAAAATGGCGCAGCTATAACCGCCGATGGCGAAATAGGCCGCGTGCCCGAACGATACGTTGCCGGCGTAGCCGATCAAGACATTGAGGCTTAAGGCGAATAGCGCGTAGATGATGATCTCGGTCGTTAGATCGACCAGGTAGCGCGAGCCCAAAAGTGGGATACAGAGCAGAGCCGCGCTCACCAGCAATAGCGCCCATATCTTACTCATTTCAACCTTGCTCTCGGCCAAAAAGCCCCCACGGTCGCCACAATAGCACCGCCAGCATCAGTGCGTAGGTGAGCATCATTTCCCACTCTGGCACCAGCACCGCTCCGAATACGGTCACTATACCCAGAATCAGAGCGCCCAAGAAGCTGCCCCACAGACTGCCCAGCCCGCCAATGATGACAATGATAAAACATTCGATGACGATATTGGTATCCATACCCGGAGTAAGAGCCAGGCGTGGAGCGGCCAGGGCACCGCCGATGCCGGCCAATGCTGCGCCAACGACAAAAACACCGTTGTAGACCAGCGGCACATTGACCCCCAACAGGGCGAGCATTTCCCGATCCTGCCGTGCCGCCCGCATAATCCGCCCCCAACGCGTGCGCTCCAGACCCAGCCACAGGGCCAGGGCGACAAGCGGCCCCAGGCCACAGAGGAAAAGCAGATACGCCGGGTAGTGGGCGATGCCCAGATCTACCGCCCGGTTTAAACCCGCCGGATAAGCTACGCTGTATTGCTCGGTGCCCCAGATGACCTTGACCGCGTCGCCCAGGACCAACACCAAGCCAAAGGTGAAAAGCAATTGCATCAACGGGTCGCGGGCGTAGAGGCGCCGCAATAAGCCGCGTTCTATTATCCAGGCCAAACAGGCCAGGGCCAGGCCGGCGCCCAATACGCCCAGCCAGAAATTGTCCGCTCGCTCAACGATGGCATAACAGACATAAGCCCCGAGCATAAAAAAGGCCCCATGGGCAAAATTGATCACCCGCAGGACGCCAAATATCAACGTCAACCCGGCGGCGATAATAAAGAGATTCATGCCCAGGGCGATGGCATTGAAGGTCTGTAGAAAGAGGAATGTGGGATTACTCAGCATGGGCGATCGGGGTCAATCGCCCGGAATATAGGTTATCGGGTCCATTATCCTGAACTCGTGCTCGTCGGTCTTTTTCATCGGCCCCCAAAATTCCCCGGTATCGGCCTGGTGCGTTTTGGCGTCGATGGTCCGTGGGCCCACAGGCGTCTCTATATTCAAGCCTTCTAAGGCGGCGACCAGTGCTTCTGTGTCGACCGCCCCGGCTTTGACTACAGCGGCCTCGACGAACTTCACCCCGATATAGGACAATACCGGCCAGCCGTCGGTGTCGGGTCGACCTTGTCGCCGGGCTAATTCCTGCTGGTAGGGCTTATGCAAAGGTGAAGCCTCGTGATACCATAGTTCATAAGAGTTGCTCCACACATTGTCCGGATAATTGCCCTTCATCTTGCTGGCGATTTCGTGCGAGGCGATTTCGCCACCCGAGACGTATTTGACCTGCTGGAAAAAACCAAAGGGTTGCGCCTGCTGGGCAAAGGTGATAAAGGCCGCTCCCCACAGTCCGCTGACCACCCCATCACAGCCGGCGCCCATGATCTGGGCGATATAGGTATTGTAGTCGGTCGCCCCCAATTTGACCTTGAGATCGAGCACGATCTCCGCCCCGGGCGCTTCTTGCGGCAGGGCTTTGGCGATCCCAGCGGCCAGATCGTGCCCATAGGCGTAGTCAAATTGGATCTGGCAGAGTTTCTTGGCCCCCAATTGCCCCATCGTGCGCGCGATGCCCTTGCCCTCTGTATCGGTATTGGGCGCGGTCCTGAAAACGTATGGGTGGAGCTTGCTGGTCGTCATCTGAATAGTCTTTGGAATGGTGGCGATGTAGAGTACTTTTTCGCGCCGGGCCACTTCGGAAATCGCCAATCCGACGGCCGAACTGACTCCTCCTATGAGGACATCTACGCCTTCTTTGGTGATTAATTCCTTGGCGGCTGCCGCTGCTGTGGCCGGTTTTAATTTGGTGTCGCGGGCAAAACTCACGATGGGTGTTTTGCCGCCCATGCCGCCCATTGCGTTAATCTCTTCCACCGCCATCTGATGACCGAGCATGGCCGGCGTGCCAAATACCGCTCCAGAGCCGCTAGTGGGGTACAGCACCCCAATTTTGATTGGATCCGCAGCCCACGCCGGCTGTGCCAATGCAACTATCCCTAAGAGGGCGATGCCTATCGCGACAATTTTCCTCATCTCTATTTCGTCCCTTCTCTTTTGCAATACAGACATTTTTTGTGCTCATCCCAATCAGCTTGCTCTGGCCAACCTCAGCCCGAGCGTTGGCCCTCTGCATCCGGTGCGCTCGTGCTTTCTGGGAGCTTAAACGTTTTTAGGTTCTGCTCTAAAGACCGCTTTATCTGTGATTCCACCACGCGCCCTGCCTCGGCCCCATTCCCGGCAACAATCAAATCCACTAGTTCCCGGTGATTGGCAATAATACGTTCATTATCGCGCTTGCGCTTACCGTACATTTTGTCGCGCTCAGCCATTACAAAAATGGCGCCAAAAACAGAGTCCAAAACCTTCAACAGATGCGCGTTGTCGGCCATTTTCCAGATGGTTCGATGCAGGACCGTATCAGATTTAGCCCAAGCATACGCATCTCCGTCGACGGCTAGCTCTAGGCCGCGCAACGCGGTATAGAGTTCCTCCCGATTGGCTTCAGTCACATTGGCGGCGGCTAGTTCGGCCGCTGCCCGTTCTAACGTCCAGCGCAGAAGGTGCAGGTCCCGCACATCCTTCTCGGTGATTTCGATAACAAATCGCCCGGCCGGCCTAGAAACAATCAGCCCCTCGGTTTGCAAAATCATCAACGCATCCCGCGCCGGGGAACGACTGATCCCCAGCAATTCGGAGACATCTCGTTCGGTCAACTTGGTGCCTTCGGGAATTTTTCCACTACTGATGTAGTCGCGCAACATGTCTGCAGCACGATCTTTTAATAGCCTGTGCTCTAATGATATATCCGTATTCAGAATACCCGGCAAACCGGACAGGCGATTTTCTGTTTGCATCAAATAATCTCCTTGCTAATCATGACATCTGGCACATGGTATGCCAGGAACTATAATAGTACTACAAATTCTCTTGGTCAAGAGATATCCCTATTTGACTATAAAAAGCCGCCTGAGAAGGGTAAAACGGTGGGAAGTCGTCGACCAATTAGTGCCGTTTGGAAGGCCTCTTTGATGAATTGACGGTTTGTAGTATATAGCATATAGTATGTGGTATACCAAAATAAATCATACCCGTAAAAGACGGATCTAGGAGGGGAAACCCTTCAAGACGATACGAATTTTTACGGCCAGTTCTGAAAGGGAATTATGATTCAAAGAACGATTAGGCGTTTCCAGAAAAATAAGCACTCCGCATCAAGTCGGCGTGGGTTCCATGTGGACAAACCACTTGGGTAAGGCCGGACACCGGACCCATCGCCGTTCCAACGCCGCCATAGCTTTGTGGGTTA
>WLWI01001113.1_pt1 | contig 23565 bp, 29 predicted proteins | sample 6701501 | NCBI WGS metagenome assembly WLWI01 (sample SAMN12718690, study PRJNA515312) | sponge metagenome | isolation source: marine sponge | host: Mycale hentscheli | place: New Zealand: South Island, Marlborough, Capsize Point | collected 2014-11-01 | reverse complement strand
ATCGGCCTGGGAACCTTTGCCCATTTTGTAGGCATCTATCGCACGCCGCCGGATTTCTGCTGTTGCTATACTCATGTCATGGAGTATAGATCTTCTAAAGAGGCATTTTAATCGTTAAATGCTCTAGGTTTTCTGGCACTTTAAATTTAAGGTCTAGGACACGAAACGTGTCGATAGGATCTTCTACGCAAAATTCTATACCGGAAGGGCAGCAGTGAAAGTCTTTTGGTTGTCTAGTCCCTCGTGATTCTTGTTCATCTGCAAAAACGAAAACGTTGCGATCTTTTAAGGTCATATCGTCCATGTATACTTCCATTAAACGCGGTTTTCTGCACGAACCATTTGGGCCAAAAGGAATTACAAAAAAGCCTCGACGCACCCAGCGGGTGCGCCTGCGTTTTTTGCAACCTTTATGTCATAAGTCAAGCGTTTTAGTTGCTTATCTCATCCTATAAATGAGAATGGAGGCCATCATTAAACAAATAACATTAGGTCCCCATGCTGCAAACCATGGTATTAGAACTTCCGTTTTCCCGAGAAAAAGGCTTAAGTGAATCAGCAGATAATATCCAAAAAATAGGCTGAAACATAAAATAAAGCCCCAAAGTGTTCCTTTCCTGCCTGTTTGATTGCCAAAAGGGATGCCAATCAGTGTAACGATTAGGCAAGCCCATGGTGTAGCTACACGATGATGGAAATCCACCCATTTCGAGGCGAGCGCTTTTTTTGAGAGATGTTTATGTGTCTTGAGGTAGTTCATCAATTCAAAGGAAGAAAGAAACTCGGGTTTCTTAATTTCAGTTAGAAAGTCGCGTGGTACTTCCGTAAGATCTAACATTTCTGTTGCCTTGTTTTTATAGGTTGTCCGGCCGATTGCACTGCCATCTTGATCAAAATGCTGTATCGCCAAATCGCTGAACCACCAATGGGCATCTAACCAGCGACCTGTTTTCGCTTGTAGATACGTTTCTGAACCATCTTGGTTCTGTTGGATGATCCTCACGCCTTCCATGTGATACGTATTCTTGTTGAAATTATTAATAACCCAGTTGCGTTTATCTTGTGTGTTATTAAAGGTCAAATCATTAATAATATGGAGGTTCAGTCTATTCTGCTGTTTCTGCGATTGAATGAATTCGGTTGTCCAATATGCTGACCACGGCCCTATAGATTCAGAAATGATGGCCACGGATATACTGCCTAATATACCTGCAAAAACAAAAGGAACCATCAAACGGTATAAGCTAACCCCGCTGGCTCGCATGGCCGTGAGTTCGTTGTGACGGGTTAATTGATAGAGGCTATAGAGTACAGCGAGCAGAAGTGAAATAGGAACGATATAAATTAAAACGGATGGGATTAGAAACAAATAGAATTTGGCAATGTACAGCGTAGGCGTTTTTGCGTCCACAAAATCAGCGGCATGATCAAAGAGGTCGTATACAATATAGATGATTATAAATCCTGCTAGACAGTAGCCTAAAGGCGCCAAAAAGGTTCGGAGCATATATTTGTCGATTAATTTCACGTGTTAAATAGTGGGTAAAGTTGGTCCCAGAGTTCATGAAGCGATTGTGGAATCACCTTTGTCTCTGCTAGTACGGGCATAAAGTTGGTGTCTCCATCCCACCTGGGAACGATATGTGTATGAATGTGTTCTTTTAGCCCTGCGCCGGCGGCTTCCCCAAGATTGATGCCTATATTGTATCCTTCCGGGTGCATAAAAGAGTTTAACCTCTGTATGGCTTCCTGGACGAATATCATCATGTTGGATGTTTCGTTTTCATGGAGCATTTCGAATTTGTTCGTATGTCCATAAGGGGCGACCATAAGATGTGCGTTATTATAAGGGTATTTATTCATAATAATCGCGCACGTTTCACCTCGTTTGAGAACAAGATTTGTGCGGTCATCTTCTTGCTGAAGAATATCACACAGAAAGCAACCTTCTTCTTTTGCTTGCAGAATATAATCGATACGCCACGGCGCCCATATCTGTTTCATGATGGAAAAGACATTAAAGGTGGAAAAATAAAAGATAAAGGGTAAAGTATCATTAGATGTTCTATGGACCTGGATCCGTTAGTTAAACGTGGTTTTCTGCACGAATCATTTGGGCCAAAAGGAAAACTAAAAAAGCCTCGATGTACCCTGTGGGTGCACCTACGTCTTTTTGGTTCCTTTTGTCTCCAAAGCATTCGCACAGAAATCCCACGTTTAACTAACGGATCCAGGTATGGGCACTAAAAGGAAGTATGACCCAGCAAAAAAAATCTATCTATCTAATTTTTGGAACGGACGAATATGAGGTATCGGTTAAAAGCCGTGCACAGGTTAACCAACTATGTCCTCCAGAACAACACGCCCTATCCCTTGATATCATTGAGGCACGTGTAGACATGGTAGCCGCTGCATGTGAAGCGATCGACCGGTGTCTGCAGGCCTTACAGATAGAAGGTTTGTTTAGTGACCGTAACGTGGTTTGGTTAAAAGATGCCAATTTCTTTTCTGAAACACCCGCGGGCAAATCCAAAGAGACAAAAAGGAGTATAGAAAAGCTTGTCCATGAAATCAAAGAGGGCCTTTCTGAAACTCATCTCTTAGTGATTAGCAGCTCAAAAATAGATAAACGATCAGCCTTCTACAAAGCGTGCAAAGCAATCGCTGAAGTTTCTGAACATAATGTGCCTGACAAGTCCTATCAACTCGAAGAAGAGGTGAGAGGACGGGTTCAGCAGTATTTTCGAGAAGCCTCCCTGAAGATTGATCATAGTGCCTTGGAACTGTTTATTGAGCGTGTGGGAACAGATATTCGTCAAATTATGTCAGAAGCTGAAAAACTAGTGACGTATATGGGCTCCAATACGCAGATCCAATCAGAGGACGTTAACAGTATTGTCTCAGCCATGAGAGAGGCCTTGTCATGGGACCTCGCGGATGCTGTGGGGCGGCGGGATTTAAAATCGACGTTACATATATTGCGTCAACTCGTTTCTCAACAGGAATCGGACGTAGGGCTTATTATAGGATTGGAAAACAGCATACGTCTCATGCTGCAATTGAGAGAATGCCTGGATCGGGGTTGGGTTCAAGTTCGACAAGAAGGAAGATGGAAAAAAACTGTTCATTGGGTTCAAGATCAAGGTGCAGAAGAACTGCTTTCATCCTTAGAAAAAGATCCCCGTTCTTTACATCCCTTTCGGGCTAGTAAACTAATCGATCAAGCGCAACATTTTTCTTTAGATGAACTAAGAGAATGGTTAAACAAAATTGTTATCACGCATGAAAAAATGATTAGCACACAAATTCCTTCTCACCTTCTTTTAGAGTTTCTTTTAATTGACATGCTGGGGAAGCATCGAAAGCAAAATGCGCTTTCGCGCTGTCATTGATGGTTATTTGCTCACTGCGTTCGCGTCAATTTTCCCGATGCGCTACCGCGGGGACGTCATTGTAAGAGTAGACGACGGCACATAGTGCCAACTGACTATAAATGATGTTCTCTGGAGGGGAACATACTGACCTAATGACTGTCTTGTTATTCATATTTTGTATTTCAGTAAAATTTAATACTGCCCTTGGAAAAATTAATATTGATAATTCTAAAGTGATACTTTAGATTACTCAAATGAAATATATACCCAGAAAAGTAGAGAATGATCTAAAAGCTGCGGCGAGAAATTTCTCGGCCCTTATTCTTACTGGACCTCGACGGGCAGGAAAGACAACGCTCTTTCATCGTCTTTTCCCAAAAGCAGCTTATCTTTTGCTAGAGGATCCTGACCAAGTAGCGCGTGCCGCTGCGGACTGGATGAAATTCAGAATGTTCCAGAACTTTTTAACTACATTCGGACACGGATCGATCAGCAACCCGAAAAGTGTCCATCTTCCGAGGGGGGTTCCCGGAAGTCATGGCCAAGAGCGCCATAGCATCAATCTGGTTTCGCTCTTATATTCAAACCTATTTAGAGAGAGATGTGCGGGCCGTATAAGCTCCCATTCGTGAGCTGTCTACCTTTCGACGCTTCATGGCCCTCCTAGCCAGTCGTTGTGGACAGATATTAAACAAAACAGATCTTGCCGCCCCGTTGGGGGTATCGGTTCCCACGATTACAGAATGGATTAGTATTCTTGAAGTTACTGGAGAAATTATCTTGGTCCCTCCATTTTACGAGAATTTTGGAAAGCGGTTAATCAAATCTCCTAAGCTGTATTTTATCGACTCTAGCCTCGCCTGTTATTTGCTGGGTGTGCATGACGAGAAAACCCTCTCTACCTCTCCATTCCGTGGCCCGATATTTGAAGGGTTTATTGCCTCCGAAATTATAAAATATCGGCTTAATCGAGGTCAAGAACGGGGACTCTATTACTTTCGGGATCAACAAGGTTTGGAAGTCGATTTTGTGCTCGATAACGGGAATCGAAAAATTAACACTGATAGAAGCAAAATCTACCCGCACCCCTAAACCTCATCTTGCTGCTTCGCTCACCCGTTTAGCCCAGAATATACGAAACTATGATGCAAAGGCTTATCTCATTCACGAAGGCAAGACAGTGAAGCCAACGGTTCTTTTTCCTGGAGTAAAAGCTGTGTCAAGAAGAGGATTAAATCACATACTAAGCTGAATTCGATCGGTCTCGAAAGGAATCTTTTTCTTTAATGTATAGGAGTTAGAAAGTTTACGGAAGATATGGTTGCAAAAGACCTGGCGAAGCAAAGCCGTAACGAAAAGAGAGAAAAGAAAGATCTTGGCCCACGAAACACCTGGAGCAGCCGTGGTTATCTTCATCTGAACAGGCGACATGTACATGCATGCGATTTTCTTGATCAGACCGTGAGCTCTAAATAACACGAGACGCCGGGTCATTCTCCCACTGGCACGTTTGCATTCAGTTGACAAATTCCTTTCTTTTTCTTATACATTTACCAATCAATAAAGAAAGGAAATGAGTATGATAACTTCAACTATAACAAGTAAGGGGCAGACCACCATTCCGAAACCCATCCGTGAAAAAATGGGGTTGTCGAACCATGATCGGATTGCCTACAAATTTGAAAAGGAGAAGGTTATTATCACGCCGCTTAAAGGCGTCATCTTCGGTATAAGGGGATCGGTGAAAAGCACTCGTCGGCCAGAAAATTTCAGAGCCATAAGAGAAACAACCCGTAAGCGGGTGGGGCGGTCAAAGTCTTAAGGATAAGATCATTATGCCGAAAACCGTCCTTCTGGATACCAACGTTTTAATCCGCTATATCACCAACGACGATCCTCTCAAGGCCGACGATTGCGAACAGCTTTTTAAACGAGCGGTTCAGGGGGAGTATACCCTGCTCATTACAGATATTTGTCTGGCGGAATTGGTCTGGACCCTAGACTCCTTTTATCGATTGGAACGGAGCGCGATTGCTGAAAAAATCATCGCGATCCTGAACACCCCAGGCTTTTCCATTCAGCATGAAGACCGTTGGATTGATGCGTTGGACCGTTACACGCGAACCAACGTAGACTTTATCGATGCCTATCATGCCTCCTTCGCGTTTGATTACGAAATAGCTATCTGTTCTTAACAGGCCAATATCTTGTCAGAAACCTAGATCCGTCAGTTAAACGCGGATTTCTGCACGAACCATTTGGGCCAAAAGGAATTACAAAAAAGCCTCGACGCACCCAGCGGGTGCGCCTGCGTTTTTTTGCAACCTTACGGCCGTAACCCAAAAAGAGTTCAATGAACCACAGAACACGCAGAAAGACACAGAAAAGAAAATCCTGGACTTTTTACCCCGAAAGCACTTGACAAAAGAATGTAATAAGGTAAATTCGGTTTCTTTTCTTATTGGAAAAAAAGATTTTTTACCAAGCGTAGGCGAAACTTGAAACCGTAAAGCGGGGTCGAACTGAAAATTGAAATGTAAGCTACATTTGCTCTTTATATTTACAATTTTCCTTTCTGTATTCCTTACAGAAACCCACAGTTTTGAGATTACCCAATTTGATTTTGAAAACCAACAGATCGTTCATGAATCAGATACAAACGCGTACTACATTCTTTGTCATGGACAAGTTGTCACCAATATTACAACCCCGATTGATATGGCCCTGGGCCAAGAGAACAGTGGTCAGCTGCAGGGTGTTCAAAGTAATCAACTTAGTTTCTACTGTGTGTTGTGTGTAGGCATCACCAATCCGCTTGATACGGATACCGATGGAATTGACGACGTCTACGAATTGTGTACTCCTCCTTTAAATCCTTTAAACACGAATGATGCGCTTTTAGATTTTGACGCCGATCAAATTTCGAACTTGCTTGAATATCAGTACGGAGAAGATCCAAATACGTATACGCCTTTGACCATGATTCATAGTTCCCCGGCCGATGGAGAGGATGGTAATTTTTCATGCCGATTTTGGAGGGAATACACTCACCGGACGTATTCATGTTTCATCGAGTCGAACTAAGGCTACCTTGTTTTACGATGATCCACTGCCTGCCAGCGCGCGAATACGTGTGACGATGGTGGGAGATATGCTTAAGCCTAACCACTGTTTCTAACACCATGGTGAATGGTCGCGTTTTTGCCTCTGAACAGGTCTTAGTCAATGGAACGAATCAATGGGTCAATAACCCCCTAGAAGGGGTAACTATTACATGGGGTAACAGTCAGTAATAATCTGGCGGGTTATTATCCGAACGTGGGGAAAACTTTAACTTCTATAGCGACCCAGGATGTCAATGTAGGTAACTTTTATTTGCCCCTTGTTCAAACCGGCACTTTACAACAGGTCAGCCAATCTAACAAAACCATTGTTTCATTCCCAGACGCGGTCATCGCTAATAACCCAGCATTTGCGGGTGTACAAATAACGGTTCCTCCTGGCTCTTTGCAATATGATGATGGAACATTTGGAAATCAGGTAGGCATTGCGCCCGTACCTCTCGATCGAATACCAGGCCAGCTTCCAGATGGACTGGATTTCCCTTTGGTGATTACTGTTCAGACCAATAGGGCCGCCAATTTTGATGAACCAGTGCCGGTATGTTTCCCTAATTTACCAGAACCAGGAACTACCAATCCACTGCCACCCGGGGCAAAAACCACTTTATGGAGTTTTAATCATGATGCAGGACGCTGGGAAGTGGTCGGATCAAAGATAAAGAACCTCCTTGTAATGGATGCGATTGCAAAGAAAACGAAAACTCTGATACCGACCCTATCTATTTATTTTCAGGCGAACAGGGGCTTTCAGTGACTGATCTCGCCATTAAAGGGCGTGGCATGGACTTTGTCTGGTCCAGAAAATACCGTTCCAAAATTGGTCCAAATACGGTTATGGGAAATGGGTGGGACTTTTCTTATAACAATCATCTGATTCCCCAAGGTCGCGGTGTTCGCGTGTGTAATGGAAACACGCGCGATGACTTATGCCGTCCACGTCCAGATGGGACCCTTGGGTTTAAAGGCTTTTTTAATTCTCTAAATCTCGAAACCAATGGCCTGTACTCCTTGACCGAGCCCAATAAAAGCGTTCGTCTTTTTTATCCTACCGGAGAAATGGCAAGCATAACGGACCGCAACGGAAATGTGATCCAATTTGAATACGATAATGCGGGACGTCTTACCAACATCATTGATACCTTAAATCGTTCTATTTCCCTTGAGTATAACGGGGATGGATTCATCGAATCTGTCACTGATTTTTCCGGTCGGAGCGTAACCTATGAATATTATAATGACGCTGAGCCAGGCGGGAACTTTGGTGATTTAAAGTCCGTAACAAAATCGGAACACCCAATGGGAATGATTTCCCAAATGGGAAAACCACGACCTACACTTATACAACTGGGTTTTCAGATGATCGGTTAAACCATAATCTCTTAGCGATCACCGATGGCCGACGGAATGACCCTAATGATCCGACCTTTGAAGATGGGCCTTATCTCATCAATGTGTATTCAACGTCTCTAAACCCAAATGACTTTTTATTTGATCGTGTGGTTCGTCAGATATGGGGTGGGAATGTTGTGGATATCGAGTATGTACAACTTCAGCCTGGACCTAACAATGGAAATGCTACCGTCAAAGCCATTGTCAATGATCGTGTGGGACATGTAGCTGAATATTTCTATGACAAAGGGAATCGCAAGGTTGTATATCGTGAATATACGGGTAAAGCGAGCCTAACTGAACTGACAACAGATACGGCGAATCGCCCGACCGGAAAGCTACGGTTAAACGATCCCAATTACTTTGAAATAAAATGGACACACAACAGCGATTTTTTAGCCATTAAAGTTACCCACCCTAACGGGAATTATACCGAAAAGTTTTATGAAGGGGATTTGAATCCTACTTCATTTCCGCATCTAAGAGGAAATCTTCGAATCATTCGTCATTATCCAGGGAGTCATAGTCCTGCGGGTGACCAACCAGCGATCGAAGAACAGTATGAATATGACACCACGTTTGGGTGTAACTGCGGATTCAATTTTGTAACCAAACATACCGATGCTCGTGGGAACGAAACCGTTTATGCCTATGATGCGTTTGGTAACCGTACCCAGACAGTCCATCGTATTCCTTCGATTTTGGAGGATTTTGAATACAATCAATATGGCCAGCTAACAGCTCATATTCAACCTGATAATGGGAGTAATCATCGGCGTCGAGATGAATATACATATTATATACTGGGCCTCAAGCAGGGTATCTTTACCAAGAAATTGTTGATGCTAACAATTATGGACTTACCACCACCTACGCCTATGATTTGGTAGGCAATCCGGTCCGTGTAACCGATCCACGTGGACATAATGCTCAATATATCATGAACCAATTAGACCAAGTGGTACGTGAAGTTTCTCGTGAAGTAATCGATGGAACAGGACTGCGTTACCAAAAAAATTTCTTCTATGATGCCAATAACAATTTGATCCGTGAAGATGTTCAGAACGTTGAAGATCAGGGTGTGCTTCAGGCAACCACGCATTTCACCACCCTCTATGAATACGAGATTCTCAATTTTCTTACAAACAGGACCGAAGAAATCGACGCAGGTTTAACGCTTAGCACTCAATATGGATACGATGGAAATCGGAACCTAACCTTGACCCGTTATGGGGAAGCGGTAAACGGGAATCAACCGAACAACCATATCCGAACAATCTATGACGAACGGGACAAGGCCTTTCAAGTTGTTCGAGTAAAAGGGGATCCTGACCAATCTACGACCCAGTACGATTACGATAAAAACGGGAATCCAGTTAGAACATTAGAAGGTCTTGAAGAGACCCCGCACATAACTGATCATGTGTATGATGGATACAATCGACTCGTTGAAACAAGGGATGCTATGGGGAATATGGCAACTCGCCATTATGACGGTAATCATAATCGTGTGTCAGAGCGAGTCGATGGTGAGTTAACAGATATGGTGGGTGGTGGAAATAATGTCCGCCTTTCAGAAACAGCTCATATTTACGACAATCTGGATCGGCGTATTCGCACAGAAACCGAATTTTTTGATTCGAATACTCAACTGCCTAAGGGTGATGGCCAATCGATTACTGAGATGGAACATAGTGATGCCTCCCAAGTTATCAGGTACTTATGCCTATGATGGCAATAACAATATCATTCAGATCGATGATGCCTTGGGCAATATTGAGAATGTTACTCTATCAGAAGAAGCTGAACAATTAGCCAACAATTATGTTGAAGAAGAGGTTGTCAGGGTTAAACATATGGCTGATGCTCAACATATTGCCATAGCCACAGTAGAACGGGTGGATGTTTTGGTGAGTTGGAATTTTAGACATATCGTTAACCTGGGGAGAATCCATGCGTTTAATTCCGTAAATTTGCGATTAGGTTATCCCATACTTGAGATTAGAATACCAAAGGAGATTCTTGATGAAAAAGAAATTTGATGCCGTCGCATACCAACAAAAGGTGCGCGAAAAATTAAGCCGTAAATATTGTGAGGGCCCTGATGCGTTTATGCGCAAACTAAAGGTAAAATATGGTGAGAAACATCCTGCCTCAGCGGTTATTCGAGAGGATAAAGAGCATTACGGAGCAAGGAAGGGTTATAAAGATCAGGCAGAGGCGTGTGAGCGTTGAAGAGGTATGAGTAAGAAGGTATTTAGGATATGAGAAAAAATAGATAATGGGTGAAAAAAAAGACGTGTTATTAGAGATTGGAAATTGAAAACAGATGAAGATCAGAAATAAACACAAAAAGGTCCAGAGCATGGAACGAATTTTTGGGATCATTCCCAGAGGTGCAGACTCAACTTGCAAGTGCAAAACCGAAGCTGTCCATCATTTCTTTGGGCGTTCTATATTCTAAGCATTTTCTCGGTCTATTATTCAGTAACTCCACAGCCCATCTCAACTGAGCGGAGCTGTGGGCAGCAAAGTCGGTTTTCTTCGGGAAAAACTGGGGAAGCAAACCATTCGTATTTTCGTTGGTCCCTCTTTGCCAAGGGTTTCTCCCTTCAGCAAAGAAAACGGGGGTTGCTATTTTTTTCTGTAGTTTAGCATGGCTGGCAAACTCCATGCCATTATCTACAGTCACCGTTTTACAGGGGAGCCCTGAATCAGCGAATCGAGTCACTCGATCTACTAGAGTGACTACACAGGCCTCTTTTCTCGTTTGGCCCTGAATAGTGTCACCTTCCCAATGGCCTGCCACCTTGCGACTTTCACCCTCTTCGGGGCGTTGGTCAATCATCGTTTGGTTGTGTATACGTGAATGGCTTTTCCGAGTCGCTCGTTTTTTCTTTCCGGGGCCACGCAGGTATTTTCGGTAGCCAGCCCCTCTTGGACTGTACAAGTAGCGGTAGATCGTCATTCGACTGATGGGAGGGTCACCTTCTAGCTTTCTTCGACCTTCAATCTGTTCTGGAGACCAAATACTTCGCCAGGAGAGTCTCCACTTGTTCTTTGCTAGCTCCCATCACTTTTTGAGGCTTTCGAGCTAGCTGTAATCGGCTTTGAGCCAGGCCATTTGCGGGTCTTGGGTAATAGCGGCCACGGACTCGATTACGGCGAAACTCGCGCCAAATAGTCGAGGGGGATCGGCCCAGGTGACGGCCAATTTGAGATAAGCTATATTTTTCTTTTAGCATCTGGGCTATCACTTCTCGTTCATAACGGTTTAAATGTTCGTAGGTTCGTGGCATTCTATGTTCTCCTTTGGGGGGGGTTAGATACCCAAAGAATGAACTATGCTGCGGACCTTTGCACTTGTATTGTTACTCTACCATTGCGGATAGGAAGATAGGCAGCCCAAAATTTAAACATTTGGTCGCCGGGCGGAGCTGCCTCCTTTCTATTTTCAGTTTTGTGTAATAGTGCAATATTTTGTTGTATTCTGCAATGCCTTTTTTAGGGCAGCTATCGAGGCGGAGACAACATTTTTAACCGCAGAACATGCTGAAGTACGCAGATAAAAAAACGAAAAAGAAGGATCGTTATATGCCAGCAGATAACTTCATCATTTACAATGTACAATAACTTGAATATGAAAAGGTTGGTTTGTATCATGGCGTGTAATGTCTGTATTTTCTAAAAAAATTATTCTTATAGGTGTTGGGGGCGGAGGAATCAACGCTGTTTCCAACATGACTGTATCGTGTCCAGAAGGGCCTGAAGTGATTGCTATTGATACGGATTCACAAGTTTTGTCTTCGTGTGCAGTCCCTCAGCAAGTTCGAATTGGATCTATTATAACCGATGGCCTTAGTGCGGGTGGGAAGATGGATGTAGGTGGGAGAGCCCTCGAAAGCGATGAATTAAAAATTAGGGGTTTATTCCACAACGTGAAATTTGTGTTTCTTGTTGTGGCTTTGGGAGGCGGGACCGGAACCGGGGCGGCTCCTATGATAGCACGTATTGCGCAAGAAGAGGGGGCCATGGTCTTGAGTTTCCTTACCTTGCCATTTTCTTTTGAAGGTGAACAGCGGAGGCGGCAAGCCGAGGAAGGGGCTTCCCGCATAAAAGCGGTTTCAGATGCAATCATTTACATGCCAAACGAGCGTTTACTGGAACCAACGGAACGTGAAGAATCTCTTGTAAATATTTTCGAACGATCTGACCTTATGATCGGAATGGGGGTTCGTTCTCTATGGAATTTATTAACCTATTCAGGAATTATGAATCTTGATTTTTCTGATATTCGGAGTGTTACGCAAGAAGGAGGTTGTGCGTGCTCGTTTGCCTATGCAGAAGCATCAGGAACACAAAAGACAAAAGAGGCGATAGAAAAAATCATGCAAAGTCCTTATCTGGAGCGAGGCAATGTTCTTGCGCAAGCAAAGAGATTGTTGGTGGGGATTTCTGGTGACTCAAATCTAGCGCTTAAAGATATTCAAGAAGTGATGACGGAAATAACTTCTGTGATTCCTGGAAATGCTCATATGACCATGGGGGCTGCGATCGATGATAAACTTGAAAACCAGATTTCTATAACGGTTTTGGCCTCTGAAATCGCCTTTGAAGAGAAGGCTTCAGAAGATCCGGAAGAAAAAACAGGTTTGTTATTCGATGATGAAGTCCTTTCAGATATAGAAATGGCCACACCGAAGAAAGGTCCGGTATTACAACAGATTAATTTAAACCTTGAGCTCGCGGGCAAAGAAGGACGTTTTAAAGATGTTGAGCCCACCTATTATCATGGTGAAGATCTAGATATACCGACCTTTACGCGGTGTGGAATTAAACTTTCGAATTAGTGAGGCTCTTGCAAAAGAACGTGTCTTGCGACGCTATCTACAAACATGTGTAAAGCTATTTGATAGCTTGTAGTAGCCGCGCAAGCGGCGTTCTTTTGCAAGAGCCACATTAGACAGGACAATTACGGGCAGAACTTTTACCGATGAAAAAAAAAGACGAGATAACAATATACCTTTGGTTTGACACAGAATTCACGAGTCTCGAACTTGAACAGGCACAGCTTTTGCAAGTGGCCCTTATTATTACGGATACTAAACTCAATCGTTTATTGTCTCCAGATCAAGATTTAAACTTAATAGTTAAACTGGAAGATGGGAAAGAAGTAAGTCCGTGGGTCGCAGAAAATCTTCCAGATCTTGTTGTGGCATGCCAATCCTCTCGAGCTTTTGATGTTATGGATGTGGATACCCGTTTAACGAGCTATCTCGATGAAGCTATCGGCCTTTTCCAAAAGGATGTCGAGTGTCAGCCGGTTTTAGCGGGTAACAGTGTTCATGCGGATTTGTCGACGGCCCAAAAGTTTTTGCCTAAGTTTTCTGGACGTTTCCATTACCGTCTGTTTGATGTTTCTACCTTAAAACAGGAGTGGAAACATTGGTTTTCCGGAGAAGAGTTTGATAAAGATAGCCCCGATCTTGTGAAAAAGTATTTCCCAGAGTCAAAAGATGAAGTCGAAGGAAGGGCTCATGATGCCTATTACGATATTCTCGCATCCATGGCGGAATTAAACTTTTACCGTTCTCAACTGAAGAAGATATAAACCTTGTCATTATTTTTCGACCGGAACGACAATGCCCCGCATAATGATCTTTTGACAGAAAAGGAATATGAAAAATGTAGGAATAGCGGCGATGATGAGTGATGCATATATCACGGCTTGTCCACTTCTTTGTTGTAGCTGATAGAGCCAAACCATCAGTGTCCACATCTTTTCGTTCTGACAAATCAGCAAGGCAAACATGAAGTTTGAATAGGCCATATTAAATGCTTGTAATGCAATAACAGCTAGAATGGGTTTTGATAAACTCATGGTAATTTGCCAGAACAGGGTCCATTCATTGGCCCCGTCGATTTGGGCGGAATCAAAGAGGTCACGTGGTAAAGAGTCAAAAAACCCTTTGAGGAGGAAGATGGAGTAGCCATGTACAAGGCCTGGAAGGATGAGGGCTGCAAAGGTGTTTAATAAATGAAAATCTCTTAACATGAGAAATACGGGAATTTGAGTGACCATAGGAGGAAATGCCATGGTCAATAACATGAACAGTAGAATTTTATATGTGTTGGGTAGACAATAGCGACTCATGGCATATGCCGCTAGCGGATTGAAAATTAAAGCTGCCAACACGGCGAGTACACAATAGATGATGGTGTTAATAATTCCACGTCCGTGTAAGACCATATAGTCAATGACGGTAATGTAATTTCGTGCAATAAATTCCCATTTCAATGCGTTTCGGTTTTTGAGAAAAGAAAAATAATGTGCTTCATATTGGGGCGGACGTATCTGTTGAATGTTTTGGTAAATGGTTCCTAGTTTATTGTTGAGGGTTTCTAGGTTTGTATATTTTTGCATCAAGTAATCCTGAAAAGCGAAATCTGTTCCAATGATTTGTAGGTGTTCAGGTTCGGGTCTATATATCTTTTGGGTATCGGGATCTTGCCATCCAGCGATAAAGGTCCCCCAATCACTTAGTTTCACACCCTCTGAAGGGAGCTTTTCAATAAGAGGAATCTTCTCAAATGATTTGTAATGAGTCTCATAATTTCGGTTTAACGTTTCGATTGTATTATACTTTGCTTGCAGAAAGGCTTGATAGAAAGGTTGCGCTTTTTTATTCACGTGAATCCATAATAGATTAAGGGTTTTTCGTACAAAGTTTTCCCAATCCTCTCTTTCCTTGATCGTTCCTGCAGGCAGAGTACGAGAGAGGTAAATTTGATCATAAGAAATGTAGTCGGTTCCATGTGTTTGGTTATAGGTTCCAATATCTTTTGTATATTGAGTTTTGAGAAACATATTCCTATAAAACCCTTCGAGCATGAAGTAATGCCGGTAGTTAAGGGGTTGTTGTTCTTTAAAATGGGTAAATGTTTGAGAGAAAGGTGTGTTTAATAGTTTTCTTTGCCGGGGTAAGAAGTCTTCTGGGATCAAATAGAAGGCATTCCAACCAACGAATTCTGTGCCTAACCGCCGATTTAATGTTTCAATATTCTTATCGTATTTCTTCGTAAGATATCCTTTAAAATTTCTAAGCATCAGAGGTTGTGTTTTAGAAACTCGAGCTTCTACATATCCCAAGGCGTAGGTTTCTGGAGGCAATGGTTTTTCTATAAGAAAGTGTTCCCATTCTTGGACGAGCTGTTTTGAAGGGTTTCTAGGAAGTTGGAGGTGTTCAAACGAGGGGGTATCGAGGTTGTAGCAATTTTTCATGGCTAAAAGCCGTTCGTTGAATAATCCTTCAACATGTTTTTGGTAAAGGAGGGTGTCACTCTTTAGAAATGCAGGAAATATATCGAATGTTTTGGTGTCCACACCGCTTTTTGTGCTTCCCGAGATCATAATGAGAAACGGGTAGATCATGGTCAGAGAGCCTAAGAAGAGTGTGGCGTATAGGGTTAGAATTAAGAGTCTAACTTTTAGGGTTTTTCGACCTATTTTTGATATGATGGACATTAGAGTTATTTTTTATTGGTTTTTGGGTTTGTCGAGCGCTTTAGATAGTTCATGTAGCCGTTGATTAGCTTGATCGAGGTTCCAATATATTCTCGTCCTTTTTCGAGAAGTTCGCTTGGTATTATGTTGTCGTCATGTGCGGTTATTAGATGATCTAGGATTTCCCAACATGACGCTCTAGCATGACTACAGAACTTTGCATTGTCCATATGTTGCCAACACTGAAGATCCTCAAAAGTCTTAATGTCTCTATCCATATCTTTTCCTAATAACTAGTAGCGATTCTTAACCTCTTCCCCAACAACCAATAACTAATGACTAATAACTCGACCCCCGAAACTCCAACCGTGAAAGAATGCGTAATTGATACACGGTACATCCAATTAACATGAAAGCTAAGATCCAAGCCATGGCTGTTGCGGGTCCAAACTGATGGAAAATAAATGCCTTATAGAAAATGTGAAGTCCGGCGACTTCGGTTTGGGCGGCTCCACCTGTCATGGCTAAGATATTGGCTTCGGAATAAAACCATGAACCAACAAAAACACCGACAAAATTAATGATGAGTAGTGGTTTTAATATGGGGAAAACAATAAAAAGAATTTTGTCCGAAAAGGTCGCTCCATCCATATCTGCGGCTTCATAAAATTCATTTGAAATACCTTTTAAAGCCGCGAGATAAATGAGGCAACTCGGTCCTAATCCAGCCCAAGCGATGGGGATGACACAGGCTAGCATCGCTGTTTTCGGGTCTTGAAGCCATCGATAGGGATCCGACAAGGGTGTCCATAGCCTTTTTAAAAAAGGGAGATCGGTTTGGGTTAGCATGGGTTTAGCTAACTCAAAACAAGCAAAACAAGCGCAAAGCCCTATAGCTAAACTGAGCCAGGCGACCCCATTGACTTGATGATAGTGAAGCCGTCGGAAGAACGTGAAGGCTATGAAAAAAGATAAGAAACCAACCCCTATAAATACAATAGCGGGAATAGACATTAACATTCCATTCAAAACACCCCGTTCACTCGGATCATAGAAAGATTTCCATAATAAGATAACGACTAGGCTGCACATTACCGCTGGGAGGTAGTAAATGGTTCGGAAAAGTAAGGTGCCTCGCGGAATTTCTTGCAGAAAGATAGCTAATATGACGGGTGGCAAAAAGGTAAAAACCACCACCCATACACAATAGCGGGCGGAATTCCATACAGAGAGCCACCAATCTGGATTCCACAAGACATTTCCAAAATGTTGGATGCCTACCCAGGTAGAGTTTCCCATTATTTTGTAATCCTGAAATCCCATAATGGATCCTCGCAGTAAAGGGGCGTATTGCCAAATGGCAATGGTAATAATAGCCGGGAGTAAAAGGGTGTAAGCCCATGCATGTCTACGGAGGTTCCATGTAGGTTTATTCTCTTCTGGTGTGTGCGGGGCAAAATCCTTCACTACTTTTCGAAATAGAATGGTGAAAGCAATAAGGACTAACGCAATAAATACAGCCGCTGAAAATTTTCGTTTTTGGACGACTTCAGGAGGAAATTCTTCCAGCATCTCTTCTCTGGCTTTATTTCCTGTTTTCTTTAGAAGCTTCAGAAGGTATGCGAGTCGAGCTTCACGTTCTTTAGGTAATTTATCCTGAAGAGCGAGTTGCTCTGTTTCTTGTAAAGGCTTTGTTAAAATATCATAAGCGATATTACTATGTTTTGCGTAGGGTTCCGGTTGACCGGTTTCAATAGCGGTTTCAAAGGTTTTATCCCAGCCTTTTGGGAATAGACGGATGAGTTCAGGGTACCCGAACATACGCAGGTATTTAGGGTTTACATATTGACCGAGTCCGCCTTCGACCATGACATGGGTTTTGACTTCTACGGCCTCTTTTGAATCGTAAAACTGGATAAACTCCCATGCCGCATCGCGTACAGCAGGTTCTTTAATTTCGGCAAAAAGACCCATCATTCGGCTGTTGAGTTCGGCGGCTCTAATGCCTGTTGGGCCTTTAGGGGCCGGGACCATTCCCACGAGGTCGGGATTACTTTTTGATATGAGTCTTTCAAAGACATAATCAAATTTCATGGCAATTTCTCCTCGTTCCCATTTGATGTATCCATCAGAAGGATCTTTGTAGACATATCCATACCGTTTATGCCCATGTCGATCTATCCACGGCTCTGTGTTTAATTGTGTGTAAAAGTCAAGCGCCACAGCAGCTTCAGGCGTATCAAAAGCCACTTCCCACCTTTCTGCCGTGTTGTTGAAACGCAAGATATCTGCACCTATCGCCCAAAGAAAATTGACCCAATGATAAGCTTCTTGTTTGCCGCTAACAAATCGAATACCATAGATGCCTTGTGCGGGATCGGTTAGTTTTTTGCAGGCCTCATAAAGATCGTCCCATGTCCAGTTTTCGTTCGGATATTCGACCCCTGCAGTATCGAATAGATCTTTTCGATAAAACAATACTTTCCCCAAAGCGCCACGAAAGGGCAGGGCCCAAACATATTCTTTGCCTCCAGGTCCTTTTCGTTTAATGACCGGCCAGATTTTGGGGTGAACACGAAAATCGATTTCTTCTTGAGTCATGTGGGTCAGGTAATGATCTTCTGGTTTGTCTAGAGGATATAGGAACCCTTGCTCAATATAGGTTGCCGATTTTCTGAAATTTACATAGATGATATCGGGTGCTACTTTTCCTGCGATGGCTAATAGATCGGACTCAACACCTTCGATTTTCAGGCCGGAAAAATTATGGACGTGAACTTCGACATGATCCCAATTGTGGGATCCATATCGTTCGGGGTCTTCTTTATATTGGGCACGGTATTTTTTAGCAAAAATATGGGGGAACTGTTTTGTAAATGCTTTTACTTTAGCAGCTTCAGACCGAATAGCGGTATCGGTATGACTTGGGTCGGGAAAGATCCAGTCGTGGACTTGTATGTGAATAATTGTCTTTTCCCCTTCATCTTCGATCAAACCAGCTAAGAGAGTATGATGAGAGAAGCAAAACAAAACGCTGAGTATGATGAAGTACGTATAATTTTTTAACAATATATTTGTACCGTGACAGAATCTTTGATTTTTGTCATTATGGTCGCATTGTGAAAGAAACATAGACATGCCTGTGATTAGCAGATTTTATGGAGTCGTTATTAAGATGTATTTTAAGGAACACGGTGTTCCACACTTTCATGCTATTTATGCAGAGTATAATGGTATATTCGAGACCAAAACGCTAGAAATGATCGGAAGGAGATCTACCTCCACGAGCATTAAAATTAGTTAAGGAATGGGCCCGAAACTACCAGTCTGAGCTACAAGCTATGTGGGACTCTCAGAAACTTATTCAATTACCTGGTTTAGAATAAAAATGAAAAAATATCCTAAAGTAAGGTCCGTTAAACCATTTGAGAGAAAGAAGCTATTCGTTACTTTCTCATCAGGAACTAAAAAAATATATGACTGTATTCCTCTACTCAATGAGGAAGTTTTTAGCAGTCTGAAGGACGATGCGTTCTTTAAGAATGTACATCCGGATAAACATGGGTACGGCATTATTTGGAATGACCAAATTGATTTGAGTGAGACTGAGCTATGGGTGAACGGAATAACTACAGAACAAGCCGCGCGGTCGGACTCTTTCATCAGTTAAGAATTAAGAAAGTTTGGTTTTTGCCTGATCCACAATAGAGGCAAACCCGGCTGGATCGTGAATCGCTATTTCAGAAAGCATTTTTCGATTCAATTTAATATCCGCTTTTGTAACCCCCTCAATGAGACGACTGTAATTAATGTTGTGCGGTTTGCATGCCGCTGAAATACGTTGGATCCACAAAGCTCGGTAATCACGTTTCTTGAGTCTGCGATGAGCCGTTGCCATCGACATGGCTCGGTCAACGGACTCTGTAGCGGTCCGAAAAAATTTACTGCGCCCGCCTCTAAATCCTTTAGCGAGGACTAATCTCTTTTTTCTTCTTCGTCGTGATGCGGGTGCATTGGTTGCTCTTGGCATGGTAGTGAAACTCCGTTTCAGTTAATGGTTATTTGTTATTGGGAACAGATAACTAATTCTAAAAATGAGTGGCTAAACGTTTCTCATCCGCTGCAGACACAAGGCCCCCGGCTTTCCGACGTCTTTTTTGTTTGCGAGATTTACCCGTAAATAAATGGCCACGACCTGCGCCTTGACGTTTTATTTTTCCGGTACCCGTTTTCTTAAACCGTTTGGCCACTGATTTTCTAGTTTTTTGTTTTGGCATTTTTTTGAACTTTAATAAAATGGAAACGCGAATATGTACGCTAGAATGATTTATCTGTCCAGCCTTTTTACAGAAAAAATTATGGTTTGTTAACAGGCTCTATATGTTGTATTGAAGGGATGAAAGGACGAAGATCGATTACAGAAGTGCCCCAAGCGACGACACGTAGGATTGTTCGCTAGTGGTTGCTCTATATCATCCGTCATTGTATCGTTGTTAACATACTTACAAACTAAAGAGGGAGACCTGTTAAAAAATGAAAAAAGATAAACTGATTATTGTAGGGTCGGTGGGGATCGATACCATTGAAACACCTAGCGAACGGCACGAATCCATTCTTGGCGGATCAGCGAGTTATGCGTGTGCCGCCGCTTCTTTCTTTACGGATGTAGGGATGGTAGGGGTGGTTGGCACTGATTTTCCTGAAGCGTACCGTGATGTATATCGTCATTTCAAAATCGATGTAGAAGGATTGCAAACCGCAGAAGGGGAAACCTTTCGATGGTCAGGAGTCTACGAAGATAATATGGATCATCGGCGGACTCTGTCTACCGACCTAAATATATTTGCCTCCTTTGCCCCTGAACTACCTGCCTCCTATCAACAGAGTCCCTACTTATTTTTAGCTAACATCTCTCCAGATCTTCAACTATATGTTTTGGATCAAATGGAAGAGCTCGATTTTGTGGTTGCTGACACCATGGACCTATGGATTGATACTGCACGTGAAACGCTTAAACAGGTGATAGGCCGCGTTGATATGCTCACGCTAAATGAATCAGAAGCAAAACATTTAACCGAAAAAAACTCCTTAATCCAAGCCGGCCAGGAACTATTAAACCAAGGCCCTCAATATATTTTAATTAAGAAGGGTGAGCACGGAAGCTTATTGCTTTCTCAGGAAGGCATCTTTCTTATACCCGCATATCCCATCGAGGTTGTGCAAGACCCTACGGGGGCGGGAGACTCCTATGCCGGAGGTTTAATGGGCATGATCGCCTCTGAAGGAAATGACCATCAGACAGCCATACGAAGAGCCATCCTCTATGGAAGCGTTGTTGCCTCATTTGGCGTCGAACAGTTTAGTCTCGACGCTCTTCAACAGATTACCCTAGAAGATATTCAAGACCGAGCCAAACACTTTTGGAGGATGATAGAGATCGACGATTAACCGAAAAAAGCGGTGAGAATTGACTGCCTTCCATAATGTTTGACAAGCTATATGGAGTGCGGTAACTGGCTACCACTCTTCTTTATGGCGGCTTGCCGTCCTAATACTCGCACCAGCCCATATTCATTCTCTACATGAATCTCATTACACATTTCTATCATTGATAAAAGAAAGTCTGGTCTTGCAGATCACATCATCCAGGTAACATTGGCAAAGGTTTTTCCATGATTAGTTTTAAACAAGTATCCATGCGTTATGGTCCCCAGATCATTATGAAAGACGCAAGTCTTCAGATCCAGACAGGCGATCATGTCGGGATTGTAGGCCCTAACGGCGCCGGAAAAAGTACCCTTTTTTCACTAATATGCAGTTCACTGGTTCCAGATGAAGGTGTTATTCAGTTACCAAAGAATTGTCAATTGGGTCATCTGCGGCAACAATTATACGGACATCATGATGATGTTCTTTTGTTGGATTACACCTCTCGCGCCATTCCTGAGCTAGAGCAAATCGATTCAGACATTTCAAATGTAGAAAAACAAATGAGCACCTCAAAAGGTGTAGAGCGTGAAAAACTAGTAGCTCGGCTTGGCGTATTAATGGACCGTTTCGAACATCTGGGCGGTTATGAACTTCAAACACGAGCCCAAGAAGCCTTGGGAGGATTAGGCTTTTCAGAAGATACATTTGAAAAACCCTTTGGCTCGTTTAGTGGGGGCTGGCAAATGCGCGCGGAACTAGCTCGTGCGCTGATCAGTCAACCGGATATTTTACTATTAGATGAACCCTCCAACTATCTCGATGTTCCCGCTGTCGAATGGCTGCAACGGTTTCTCAAAGAATATGAGGGGACCCTCTTGCTTATTTCTCATGATCGTTATTTGCTGCGTTCGCTCACCTCATCGATTCTGGAAATAGAGCAAGGTCTGGTGACCCGATACCCCGTGCCGTATAACCGATACGTAAAAGAAAAAGAGGAACGTCGTCTTCAATTAATCGCCGCTAAAAAGAACCAAGATCGTAAACGAGAACAAATAGAACGTTTTACAGAACGATTTCGGGCCAAAGCCAGCAGAGCCTCTCAAGTCCAAAGTCGTTTAAAACAATTAGACAAAATGGAGATCATTGAGGTCCCCCAAAATAGTCAGTCCTTTTCAAAGATTCATATGGCGTCCCCCCCTCATTGCGGTTCAGAAGTCATCGCCCTTGAAGATGCGGGGCTTACCTATAATCAATCACATTGGGTCTTGCGCCATGTAAATCTGCGCATTTTACGTGGCGAAAAAATAGCTGTAGTGGGTTTTAATGGTATGGGTAAAACAACTTTATTACGTTTATTGGCGGGAGCACACGATGTATCCGAGGGAAAACGAGGTCTTGGACATCAAGTTATTATTGGGTACCAATCTCAAGATTTCTCCGAAACCATGCCGTTAGAGAAAACCGTCTATCAGATTGTACACGAGGCAAACCTTGAAATGCCTGAGCAAAAAGTGCGAAGCCTGTTGGGACGTTTTGGGTTTCCTGGAGAGATGGTTCAGAAAGCTTGCAAGGTATTAAGCGGCGGCGAAAGAATTCGTTTAGCCTTTGCGCGTATTTTTATTCAACCCCCCAATTTTCTGATCTTAGACGAACCCACCACGCATTTGGATATCCAAGGACGTCGGGCTCTAGAGCAGGCCGTCATAGATTATGAGGGAGCCGTCTGTTTGGTAAGCCATGATATCGAATTCGTAAGCCGTGTAGCCCAGTCCATTGTTTCTATTGCCCAAGGGAAGGCGACTCGGTTTCATGGAGATTACGACTATTATCGAGAAAAAGTTCAAGAACAAGAAAGACAATCACCTAAGCATTCGCCAAACACATCACAACAGACTTCAGGACATTCTTCCCAAACAAGGAAAGAGTTATCCAAGCAAGCCGTACGCAAGGCTAAAAAAATGATTGATGACCTTGAAAAACGCATCGAAAAATTAGAACAAAAAAAGATCGCGTTAGCAGGTGGCATCGCAACCGCCTCTTTTCATGAAGAGCGCCAGTGCATTGCCGAAGAAGTGGGTGCGGTCGAAAAAGAACTGCAAAGTTGTATGCACAAATGGGCAAAGGTTTCAGATGAAATCATAGAATATTAATCGTGGAATATTCCCTCATCATCCATTACTCTGCTCTCCCATGTGGTGGCCATTCAAAAGAAGAAAAGAGGCAACTTATGCTCCTCATATTGCGGCAGGTATTTGGGGTGAAAAAATGGCGGTTAAAATGCTCTCTAAAAAAGGATGCAAAATCTTAGGAACCCGCATTTGTACTATTTCGCGGGCGTCCATCCAGTATATGAAAGCCTTAAAACAAAAACCTCCTTACTTCCGATTTGATGTTGTAGAAGTGATTGGAACCGAAGAAGGTTGCCATTCCCAAACCGATAACTGTCCGCAGCGTGAATGGACCAGCCTTCCGTGATCGAGGGGCAAGGACCTTACAACTCTTCCAATGCTGTACGATGTGCCTATGTGACGAATGGGGTAGAATTGATAGGATTCACTATTACAAATGGTTTTACCAAAGCATCACCTGAGGGTTATGAACGTGGTGGAGAGAAACCTCTCAGATAGTTCCTGCTGACTGCGGGCTGCAAGGCTGCCCAACCGATTCTTTATCTTGCCCCACATTTTTTCAATGGGGTTGGAATCGGGGCTGTAGGGTGGAAGGAATCTTACATGGGCCCCACATG
>WLWI01001112.1_pt1 | contig 23578 bp, 15 predicted proteins | sample 6701501 | NCBI WGS metagenome assembly WLWI01 (sample SAMN12718690, study PRJNA515312) | sponge metagenome | isolation source: marine sponge | host: Mycale hentscheli | place: New Zealand: South Island, Marlborough, Capsize Point | collected 2014-11-01 | reverse complement strand
GTGACGAGGAAGATCGCATGGGAGACCCTCCTGACACCGTGTTGCTAAGGAGGGGGTCCTTCTGCACTCCGCCCATATATCCAGGGTGCAACTGGACCCCCCGCAGATTCTGCAGGGGGGCGCTGCGAGATTGTTGGACAGGAGACATCGACGAAGACAAATAGTTACTGACCTGTCTCTTCTTTATCTCACTGACATGGAAGGTCGTCGGATGTGCTAGTTTGGTGTGGACCTGAGCGGGCAAGAAAAGATGCAATTAACACGAATGATTAAAGGGACAACACCCATTACACAAAATAATAAATCTCTATTAATTTATTTATTTTATTTATATATTTATTTTGAATTGCTGGCCAACACCTTTTCCCTCCCATCCCCTCCCAATGTTACTATGTTATGATTGGTTGTTTTGCAGGAAGTGGTCATTGTTTCTATTACACGGTGTAAGTGTGAAACGGCAAACATTTGATCAGCAACTGAATAAAAAAAATTAAAAAAAGGTCCATCATGATGTGTGTCACATAATGAAATAGAAACAAGATGTCTGGGAAAAAGAAGATCAATAAACATGTGTTGCTCTGTGGAAGGATGTATACACGGTGATGTATATGGAGGAAGGTAATCCATCCAGGATGGAGTAGGGACTTCCTTAACTACCTCACACTTCTATGGCTTCCCTACATTTACCTTCACACCTCAACACATTCAGGTGAACACGTATCTCTACAATTTGAAGCCCAACAATAATACTCACAGGGACTTCCCACGCAGACCAGCAAGGGGGCCGGGTTTTAATGATATTCACGAGGCAATTATTGTTCCAGGTTCATGCTATTCACAGGTTAGTTTATCATCACATCTATCAGCCATTGGCAGATAACCAGCTCTTGCAGCATGAATATTGTACCACCACTGGAAGGAGAAAACATCGTAACCATAAATAATGCAATTCTATCCACTTCTACCCGAGTTAGTCAGCTTCATACATGCACGCACGTTGGCGTGTCTGGGCTGCAGTACGTGACACCCACACAGTAATGTGTGCGTTGTTTAGTAGACAGCCACTAAATCTTGCTATTTGATATATTAAGTTGTACTTAAGAAGTTATTGAACTCTACAAGCCGATTCCATCCAACAATGATCTAGAGTTGACTAATTAGTATAAACAATACCTAAAGAGACTATAAAGAGAATGGAAGAGACTAGAAGAGGAAGTAAACATGAAGAAGAAAACTGCAGTATTAGGTACGCCATTTACAAGATGGTAGGCTACTCAAAGAGTTGGGATGATAGGACTATTGTGTGTGTGTGTGTGTGTATGTGTGTGTGTGTGCATGTGTGTGCATGTGTGTGTGTGTGCATGTGTGTGCATGTGTGTGTGTGTGCATGTGTGTATATGTGTGTGCATGTGTGTGCATGTGTGTGTGTATGTATGTAGGTGTGTGTGTGCATGTGTGTGTGTGCATGTGTGCGTGTGTGTGCATGTGTGTGTGCATGTGTGTGTGTGTGCGTGTGTGTGTGCATGTGTGTGTGCATGTGTGTGTGCATGTGTGTGTGCATGTAGGTGTGTGTGTGTGTGCTTGTGTTGTGTGGTTTACAATAACTGCACTATTACCACAGATGCACTGTAAGATATTGATGGTGCCATTGGCTCCAGGAGTACAGAACGAGAAGCAGGTATTTTGTAATACATTTCTATCACAAACTAGAACTAGAACAAAAGGAAGAAAAAAAAGGTGGTAATTAATAAAATAAAAAAATACAGCACAACATTTCAAATATTTTTAATATAATGTGTTCAATTTTTGGCAAATATTAGCTCCCAGTTAAACCTCACACACACACACACACACACACATACACACACACACACACACACATACACACACACACATACATACACACACACACACATACATACACACACACACACATACACACACACTCACTCACCTCCAGCACATTCGTGGGCACTTCAATGGTGACCTGATTGCCCATGGAGTGGTCCGGGACATCCATGGAAGAAGTCTGGGACAACACGGCCGCCTCCCTCCTCCGCTGCAATTCCCTCTCATCTCTCTGCCGCTCGCTCTCCAGTCGTTGCTTCTCCAACTCCTGCCGCAGCCTCGTCCGATTCCCGTGCATGGCTGGTATATGTCGCAGATGATGATGATGATGATGATTATGATTGTAGATGGCTAACTGGCTGGTGGTCCAGGAAGGGTGGGGCTGGGGGACTAGGTGGAAAGGGGGTGGGGCTGAAGAATTTCAGACGTTCTGGAATGGAGAGAAGGAATGTGAGGGAAGATAGTGAAAGAGAGAGTAGATAAACACATGCAGAAACTGAAGGGAAATTAGTGGCAATAACTGCATAATGTAAATATTGAATTAGAGAAGACGCGGTTGTCTTGGTGAAATGGAAGTCCTCACAGGAGATGTTCATGTGCTCACATGTACGTGTAATAAGACAAGGAATAAGGAATGAAAATTAGACCACGTACTACACCAGGGTTTCATACAGGATTGTTTTTCACACCCACTTTTGCTGAAACCACACCTGATTAAAAATCGTCTCGGGTCTAGAATTAGTGACATCAACCTTGGAAGACTGTATTGCAATTGAAGGACCTCAATTAACTGAAGTAAACTTTCACCAAATATTAGATATATACAAACAACAAAATCACAGAATACCATTATAAATCATAACCACAGAATACCATTAAGTAGTAAATATTATTAATTTATTTCATGAAATTCTGGGAGGGGGGGGGGAATCCCAGGCGCCCCTACCTCTGTATGAAACCCTGTACAGTGACTGTAATGAAGCTTCTAGATGCCAATTAATAATTTATAAATATACTAGGATGTTTTAAAGGCCTTTTGTTCCATGAAAATAGTGTTGTCCCCCCTAAAAATTATTATGACCTACATGGTGACTCTACATTGCTGTCATATACAATTACTAAATCAATTCTTCCCCATTTTCACAACAAAATAAAGACATGAATCAAGCCTTCCCGTCTGCTGTGTGTGGCTTCTAGCCTCCTGTCGCTCGCACGCACGCACATACACACACACACACACACACACACACACACACTATCAAAGAATTAGTTGCCCAGACACATTCAATGCAGACATTACGACTACCTCTAATGACCACCGACAGGTAGTCAAGACAGCCAACACACACTCTATAGGGCTTCTTGGGAAACACTGGGTTAGCAGTGACACAAAGAGAAAAGCCCTGATCTGACTAGCACAGGGAGAAGAGTGTGTGTGTGTGTGTGTGTGCATATATATATTACTTTTAATCCGAATCAATTACATACTGTAAGATTGTTACTTGCAAAGCCTAAGTAGATAGACCTTTTGCTAATTCAATACCACAAGCACTACTGTATGTATGTATATTGCTTGGAAATGCCTCTTGTATCCCTAGAGCTGTGAAGTTTGCTGCTACGTACTTTCCAATAATAATAATAATAATAATAATAATAATACTAACATTCCCTCCTTTTTCTCTCTCCATTTCCCCTTCCTCCTACTGTGTATTGTAACATCACTATGCAGCCCTTGTGTGGAACACTTACTGGTGTATCAATTGTTTCATTGCGATTAATTATTCCCCTCTGCGATTACCAACAGCATGTGAACAGACCGTAGCCGTCATGAAGTGGATAGTAAATGGTTCCAATGGTAAGAAGTTGGTGGGACTTTCTTCTTCAGTATAGCTTGGGGACAAGAACATTTCTGAGAATTGTTTTGTTATTAATCATCACCATGGGGATAAGACTTAATTGTACCAATTCTGCGATATTACAACTGAAACCTTTGAATACGAAAGCTAAAATCGCCCCTCCCCCTTCAGATTGGCTGAAGATAAAATCGCCCCTCCCCCTTCTGCTGTTATAATGTTAAGAACACAAAAGAACACAAATTTAGCCCTTCCACTTACCCCAAAGGAAGGAATGTTCGTTAGGTATTAATTATTAGCTACGAGATTCGTGTTTATATAGGCATTCAAGTGTCTGAATAGTATGCATTGATCATGTACCCCGCCCCTTTCTTCCCCACCCCTCCTCCCCTCCCCCCCTTCCCCATTATCCCAACTAGCAGTAGAGATTTAGAAGGTAATACCATTCAATGGGCAAACTCTAGCGAGGCTGAGGGGGTGTGGCAGAAGAAGTGAGCTAGCTAAGATTTTCGATCCAAGTGGTGCAAAAAAAAAAAAATCCGCGTACATTGTTGCAAGCATGTATAGGGTTGTGCATGGGCGTAAATATGTGGCGCCGCGCGTGTTAGTGACAAGGGGAAAAAAAGAAACGGCTACAGTAGCAAGAAACTAAGTTGTGCATAATGTCCTTATACAAGCATCCAAGTCCAAGTGGTGCATCATGCAAACCAAGTGGTGTGGCACCATTAAAAAAGAGCCCTAGAGAGAACGCTGGTAGAAGCTGATGTCAATAATGATTCTCATAATTCATAATAACTCGATGAAATGTGTTAAGTTATTTTGGTTCAATTGTACGTAAGTCAAGTGTGAGAAAAAAATAAGAACTTTTTTAGAAAAAAACACCAACAGAATGAGGAGGATAGCTGAAGTTAGGAAAGAAAAGTTTAAAAGAAATACGTAAGCTAGGAATGTTCCACCATTAGTACTGGTAACAGGCAAGTGCAGAAGTAACGACGTCAACTTCACTTTTAACATCGCTAGTAGGCTAGAAAATATCCTTCATTAGCTCACCAATGGCCAGTCTGGCACCTGCTTCAAATACTTCACAACACAAGGCTTACTCTCCTTAAAATCTTATTTTTTATGTAAAGGGGGATTGAGACTTTGAAAGTAGTAGTAGTAGTAGTAGTAGTAGTAGTAGTAGTAGTAGTAGTAGTAGTAGTAGTAGACGAGCGAACAGGACACTATCAGGTTTAAAGTATGGAAAATTTAGTCACTTGACTCTACATCCTTGATCTACAAAATCTCCAAACAGCCTACACAAAACTCTATACTCCTCATTTCAAAGGCACTAAGGAATGCTTGCACAGACCACTTTGCTGGTCCCTGTCCTTCAGCTATACAAGACACCTTGTTGGAACCATGTCACCTTCCAAAACAGTTGCTATGACAATGACAGAACAATCACCCCTTGCTGCTGCGACAACCCACAATCCCCACTCACTCAGTATTCAACGGTCACCTTCATCAACACGCTCCTTTACAACATCCACTAGCCGACCCACTTAGAGAAAACACACAATACACACGACCAGCCATTAATAATAACGGCAAAGATTTAGCAGCGAAAAATAAGCCACCCCCTCATTCCTTTAGCTCTTTTACTTGGGAATCCCATTTCTGTTTCGTCTCAACTCCAAACTGACTTTCTCCTCTCATATTTCATGTTCCTTTCCCTTTAAACCACACCCACAAGACATTATTACATCTACCAGATTCACCAACAGCCCTCGTTCGCTGTACAAATCGCAGAACCACTCTCAGAGAGTGATGACCTTTTACCATACCCATAGCATTATTGGTATAATTGAAGTGCAGGTACAAGACTGTTCTTCAGGTATAAGCCACAGCTATCAATTAGAGTCACGCGCATGAGGGTTACTGTAGCCTGTCTTCATGGCCCTCCATCTGTTCCTTCATCTGTCTCCCATCTGGCTGTCCTTTGTCACATGATTAGCAATTGCTAGTTTTGTAATACTTGAAAAAAATTCTTACAGAGCTCAGCGAAAAGGACAACTTCAACGGGTAATTTTTTTTTCTATCTCAACTTATTTAAGGATGCACTAGACTAACTATGGAAATGCTGAGGACTTGCACTAGTAATACTTGATTATCTATGGCCGCCATCATGTCCGTGTATGTGTACATGTAAAAAGCATAAAGAAACCGGTTAATCTTTATCATTTTGTAAAAAAAATAGTCAAGACACTTGAAGAAAAAGCCGATCACCTATCCCCGATTGTTAAAATTCAGAGCAAGCTTGCAAATAATAAGTACATATCCAAATATTCAGTAATTACCATACTCTATGCATTACACAACCACCTTCAGTCATACAGTCAATAAACTAGTAATGTAATCCTTTGAGTACTTTCACCTTTTCATTAAATGTTAACACAACCTCGCCTTGAATTCCCAGAAATCCAGGAACATTGGATAACACAACCTCTTCCTTTACTATACCTTCACTAACACATTGAAAACACGAGTCTTTAGCCGTGTAGGCCTAACCCCGCCCACACTTTGAAACCCGTAGCAGCTACAATGGGCATCATAAAAGCAAACCAAGTGCTGCACTTCTCTTAAAAAAAAAAATTTAAAAAAAAAAAAACTTCAGTGTCCTTGATAACTAAAAATATAATTCATAACAATTTGATTACAAGCCAAGGGCAGTGACCTGACACTCTTGGATAAGCCACAAACTAGTGCATGAATCTAATAGTGCCAGTCACAACTCTCTGGAGTTGTTGCTATAGCAACAACAACCTCCACTCCTTGCGACTTGCCTCGGTGTGTGTGTCGAGGTAAAGGTCCTCCTACCTGGACCCGGTATAGGACATACTCTCCTACACACCACGTTTTACTTGGAGTACTACAAAAAGGAGACAAGCAAACCTTCACTGTCACCACTTTGAGTATTTCTAAACCACCGCCACTAATAACTGACAGTACCTGAGGATATAACTTAGAAATAAAAAATAAATAAATATTATCTCTTTCCTATTCACACATTCTTTCTTCCCTTGTGACAGTCACAATATTAATTCCAGCTACTTGCTGTGCAAAACCCACTAATCCAGCCAAAGAAGCATGATAATTAGGGAAATTTAGCCACTAAAGAATGCAGTCCTACATTGTTGTCTAGTCCTACAATGTTGTCAGGTTACCCTGTTGCATATATCACTATTGCATCATTCCTGTTAGCTTGCTGGAACATCAATCCACCAAGTTAATTTACACTTTCCATAATTTGTCAATGTGCACCAGCTGCAACTTCTTACCTCATGGGTGGACACAAGTAAACATTCTCGAGAGTACGTACATTAGTTAATGTGCAAAGGAGAGACGAAATAAGAATACCCTATAAATGGTGACGCAAAGCCCACGCAGGCTCCTATTCTAAGGCTATTCTATCCCAACACGTCCAAACACACACACTCCACGGCTACATACCTTCTTTCCTAATGTCAAGCTAGAGACACAGGCTCTAGCGGGGGAAAAAATCCCTCACTTCTTCTTTCATACCGAATTCCCCTTTCAGCGCTTTGCTATGCTGCTATTATTATCGTATTGTGGGCCTCGAAGGTCACGTGACTTACCACGCCCTCTGGTTAGCTTGTCTATTCAGCACATTTTCAATCAGCTGCAATGCAACCCTCTCGCAATGTTGTAAGCTTGATCGATTTAGTCGTGCGTGGTAGATGTCTATAGTTGTTTTTTAGTTGTGTATGGAGTTGCTTTGAATATCTGGGATTATAGAAGTTATAACCAACTGAAAGACTCGCCTTACACCGAGGTAAGCTCTATCTCTGTTTGTAGGGCAGGAGGAATGACTTCTGAATTAATAGGTTCCCGCCTCGGGAATTATAACCTTGTTGGTGGAGGAGCCTGCCATTTTATTACCCAAAATGAGGCGCTTTCCCGATTATTTTCGAAATCGAATGCTGTGAACATGGAAATTTGGTTTTGAATTTCTGTAACTTCACTATCTTTTGTAAGCCTTATGTTCAGTCCACCATAGGCATAGGAACTAAATAAAGGTGCCAATAGAATTTCCACTATTGTAATGCCCTAGTCAATCTCTCTATAACAGCCCTTAAGGTTTGTACTTGTACTTTTGCCTGGCAAGGAAGCAGGTGTGCCCTACAGTAAAGGATAGAGTCTGCAAGTTGTCTTTGATCTTTGTGTTTCAGTACATTTACACTTGAATTACAGAACCTTCTAAACGTACTACCTCAAGTAAAGAGCCACTTATCAATCCCCTTCACCTCTCCATTGGCTAGTGAGCAGTAATGGCTGCAGCCTTCTCTTCCAGTGAATACAAGGTCATCATCATTGGAGGATTGGGCGTGGGCAAGACTTCTCTCCTACTGCGCTATATCCACGACACTTTCGAGGACCGCGTCTCCAAATTCGTAGCGGAGGAGAAGAAGACCGTGATGGTGAACGGAGTGGAGGTGGTACTGGATATCTGGGACACTGCTGGTAAGATGCGTGGAGAACATAGATGGGAGGGAGGTGGGTGGGGTACTGGGTATAAATAAAATTGAGATAATTAGATTATGTCAGGAGATGTTGGTGTTTCGCAAGCTACGTGGTTCCTCAGAGGCAGATATTTTTTAGCCATTCTGACTTTCTTATTCTTTCTTAAATGCGTGTTCTATACTATATTTATTAATAAAAACAATTCCCCCAATTGTTGCTTTGCAGTTTAATTGTTCAGACTAGAACTTGCTTAGATAGTTCTCTGTACTTGGTGATAGCACAGGTGAGGTTGTGAAGGTGACTGGCTGGTCATACTAATGTATCACTACATCAGACAAGAATTTATATATGAAATTTTTATGAATTGATTTGGTCTGCTGTTTCATAGATCAGACTTCGAATACATACAACTTTAAGGGGAGTCGCAGTGATCCCTTTACCTAACTCACACCTAACCATGCATTTAGAATAATGGGCGAACTGCAATGCCAACTCTCAGTTAAGAGAGGCACACACTTAATGCCGGTTTCAAATCCGATGGTCGACTGACAGACAAGACAAGTATCAAACTCTCACATATATGTTCAGTGGGAGCACACAAATTATTAATTTTGAAGTGTCGAGTCCAGTTAGTACCTCTCAAGGCAGAAGTATGTATATTTGCACGATCAGTGATAGCTATAAATAGCAGTGATTCAATCTTCGCACGTTCATTAGGATGTAGTGAGGATGGGTGGTTAGCTTACTGCATTGTTATCTCCTACACCCGTACGAATATGACACGCCTCCAACGCCATGGAATCTTCGTGTGTAGGTCTCAAACCTTAGTCCTTCCAGAAATTTTCATTTTTGGAGGGGAAAGCTTGGACAGACCCATGTATTTCTATGTCTCAGTCTGACCTGGTTTCAATCATCAGTAAGGGGAAAACGTTATCTTCAGTGGACGATTTAATACCCAATAGAAACCGCAGGGTAGTACTGTTATTTCTTGAAGGTGTTATTTTTTAAACAACAGCACTCTCTTTGTGTTTTCAAGTTCAGTTTGCTTGCTGATGTTAGCTTAAATTTGCCTCTTTTGTTTTTGAGAAGGGAATGTAGTTACAGTATTGTGTATGCTGGTGAGTGCATCTACACAAACGCATGAGGGAGGAGGATACCGCTAATCTTCCTTATAAACTTGATAAGGAAAAGGTACAATACCAAGGGCAAGTAAAACGTGTGTGTGTGTGATTGTTCCTTTCTTTGTGGCATTTAGTGTTTACTTTTAATAAAAAATGAATCGCTTAGCACGTGTTGAAGCTCGGAGTTTCAGTGTTACGGTAGCTGTAAGTTTGTGGGAGGAGTCAAGCAAGTGAGTGTTGAGCTTCAAGTTTGCCTTCGATATATACAGAACCCTAAAATAGAAACTTCCACAATTAAAGTCCTATCCTTAGATTTAAATTTCTAATGCACCAGAAATTAGGTAAACTTGGTATATAGATGGTATTGTGTCATGGATGAATAGATGTAAATGGCAGGGTCCAGGTCGAATCATAGTGGGAACCAGGATTATAACAACTTGTGAGCTAAGCTACTGGTATATTAATTAATTACACATGTGTGTGTGCCATTATATTAAAACTGAATAATAAAAATAAAAAACATCTTGGGAGACAATTGCTATTTATTCTGAATTGTCAGGGGACGAGACCAGATTACTGTGGCTGTCTGTTGTACATTTGTGATCTTGTGGTGTAGCATTTGACAGAATATGTACCGGGCTTCATAGAGGGGGGAGGGGATTTGGGATAGCCTTCCCAAGCGAAAGTAATCCCTCACCCCCAAAGAATTTCCAATTTAATTGCTTAAACCAGCTAGAAAAGGAAGGGAAAAAAAAAAAGGATGACAATTCCAGTGGAGTTATAACGTGATCCAGTGATTATTCTCTTTGAATTTGTCTAGTAATACAGTAAAAAATATATTTTTTTTTGGAACCTTGAATGACGATCTTCATCATTCATGCCAGTTCTGTTCTGTTAGCTAGTTTTTTAAGTCTATGTATATTATTTATATCAAACAGCTGTTGTTAGCTATACTAAATCACAGAGTTGGAATGGCTCAAAGAAATAAAAATTCCACTGAAGAAGGCAGAACTTGTCAGTTCTTGTGGGACCTCTTTGAACCCTGGTAGTTTGTTGAGCAACTTTGATTCCATAATCGTATCCCATTTGTGAAGAAACCCTGTTCTGAAAAATAACCCACCTGGCAGTAACACTTCTCTTAGCTTATGTTTGAATATTTCTTTGCAAACAAACAAAATGTATCTCTGTTATTACAATCGTATTCCCCCCACCCACCCCTAAAACCCCTTATGAATCCATGACATATGGGGGTAAGGTAGTTCACCTATAGAGCATACATATGTAGTTTTAGAATTACCCACACAGGCAGGCAGTGAACTCTTTCCTTTCTTTAATTTTAATATATTTATCTTCTCCATCTGATTGTTTTCGTGCAGTCGGCTTAGCTACAGTTTGTGTGTTTAATGTTAGAATCAACTTTCAGGACTGCCATAAGAGGCAGGACCATCAGCCTGAGAGTAGTGAATGTGGTTTTCACTTTACAGACGCACCGTACCGTTGATTGAAAATGACCTTCATTGGGATGACAGTGTTTGTTTATTGTTATTTAATTGATATGTTGTTGGTGGGGGAGGGATTCATCTTGTTAGTACTGCTGGTGGGTGAACTCACCACAAGCACAGTTTCATGAGGATTTGTTTTATTTATTTAAATAATTATTTTTTACTTATTGTTGTTTTTTGTTTTTTTTCCCTCCTTGGTGTCTACCATGGGATGGATCAAGTCTTGTGATAAAATCAGGACAAGTATGAAGGCTGATAGTGAATCAATCATTTCTTCGTCTGTTGTCATTTACTTCTTATTATTAAGGATTAGCTTTACTACTTGTATAACTACTTTTCTGTCAGGGAGATGAAAACTGCATTTCTCACCTCTTATTAAATATCTTTGAAGTGCCCCAAAAAATTTTTTTCTAATATGGGTATTTGGGTAGTCAAACATGGCTGCTGGTAGCTCTAGGAAGAAGATGTCTGTCTTGTGTCTCTGTCTTATCTTTAACTCTGATGTCAAATTCTGTTGTTGTAAGTTCTTGTGGCAAAGTTCAGTTTAGAAACACTGTGGCATAGGAAAAGGGAGGTGGGACCTCATAATTATGGCACAATACAGATGTGATTTCTCTTAAAACCTTTAAACCACCAAATATATGCCCTTGGAGCCCCACCCCCTCATACATACTGAAACATCTTCCTACACCATTGAGATTGCTCTGTTGTAAGAATTAACTTGGTGATTTACTCAAGCACTTTCGCACCTGTTTCAATACTCTGATTGCACGTGCCCAGTAGTTTAGTTTCCAGGAGTGGGCACTCGTGTAACTAAAAGGAGTCAAATATCTCATTCCTGCTATCCCATAATAGCTTGTTTGTTTAGTTGTTTGTTTGTTTTTGTTGTTGTTTTGTTTTGTTTTTCCCGACCTTGCCACATTATATTAGAAACAGAAAGGAAAGATAATGGCAGAATCAGAGTGGTTTGATTTCTACGAAAATATCCAGCAACTGTACAAGATAATGATTTCCTAAATGCAGAACTACATTATTATTTTTGCTATAGTATTACTATAATTATGGTAGCACAGACAACTGAGGTATTCGGGACTAATAACACTGAATACTGAAAGAAAACATCACAGGGCACATGAAAATAAATTTCAGACAAGGTTGATGTACACATCAATCAATTGCTAGTATTATTACCAAGGTTAGATGTTAGGTGAACAACAGTTTGATTTTTATTTTCACTACATGAACTGGGGGGGGGGGGGAAGCGGCTATTATAACCAAGTAACATTTATCTTTATCTTTCTTACAGTAATAAGCGACTGACTAATCATGCTGCTACTCTCGTAGTAGTAGTAGTAGAATACGTAGTGACATTACCTTGTGTGGATTATATACAGATGGTTATACCTTAAAGATAATGCTTGCAAGATTATGTTACGTAATTCCTACATTCATGTCAAATGTAATGTTTTGTGATGTGTGTGTGTGTGTGTGAGTCGTGTATAGTCAACTAGGGCATCATTTAATTACAAGTTCATCCACCACCAGCCCCATTGCAATAAGAAAATACTTCTATCAATTTAACCCTCAGCACGCATGTGTGTGAGGATTGCAGTATTAGTCTATCAAATTGTCAGATCTTAAACGCTGCAAGCACCTAGGCATAATGAATGGCTTAATGTCGGATTATTGAAATGTCACTGATGACTGGTTGGAGTCTTCATTTCTCTGTCCTTCCTATTCCAGTATTATTAACCCTCAGTGCACATGCGCGAGAGGGTTGTAGTAGTCATCCTGTCTGTCTGTCTGTCACGCTCTGATTTTGGAGATTACTGACAATTAATTAAAGCAATCTCAGCATTGATATCATTTGGAATATACTAACTTGTTAACTCATTACTGCTCCTATGTTTGTACAGGTCAGGAAAGGTTCCAGTCTATCACCAACAGGTTCTACTGCGACTCTCAAGCTGTTGTCATCGTCTACGATGTCACCGGCGAAGAAACTATTCAAGACCTGGACTTCTGGGTGAGAGAGGTCAACTACTACCTCCTGAGGGAACTGGAAAATGGCCTCCCTGTGCTGTTTGTTGGCAACAAGAAGGACCGCATTTCTAATGACTCCCTGTCTCCCCACGATAGCCATCGCCCCGAGGACGTCACCACCAACCCAGGGGGTGTGGCCCTGAGGCAGGTCCAGGAACTGTGCAATTTGAATGGGTTCCTCCGCCCTTTTGAGTGCAGTGCCAAGACTGGAGAGAATGTTCAGAGAATATTTAACACTATTGCCTACGAACTTGTGAAGAGGAAAATGCCAGCAAATCAGAGGCGAACTGATGCCAAGAATCCAGACAATGGAGGATGTAGCTGCTAATATTATTTATTTCATTTTTTATTATTTTTACTGCTTTTATACACTTTGTTGTTGTACAAATACATTGTTTGGTAAAGATCGCTCAAGTAATGCTACCCTTTACCAATTTCAATTTAACTTGTTCCTCGATCAAAATGACTTGTAACAACAGCAGCAATGGATTTCTGTTTAATTTCCAGGTTGAGAGTGATCGATGTTCTGGAGAAGAAAAAGTGATAGATTCAGGTACCAATAAGCAAGAGTTTGAACGCGGCTGCGAGGTCGTACTACTCCAATGGCATCATGATACTCTGTCGTTAATGGAATCCGAACGCTGTCTTACTTCAGCGACAACTTCTGGTGCGGAATTAAAATACGTGGATTTAAACAGAATTCCTCCTAATCTAGTGGATTCTTGCCAACCTCCTCTTCCTGGGTTGGACCTACCTTCTCTTCTGGATTTGTGTGACAACAAACACAGTGATTTGATTCCAGGAACCTATGAAGGTGGTTTGAAAGTATGGGAATGCGCATTTGATTTAATTACTTTCTTTAAAGAAACCGGAGTGAATTTCTCCGATAAATCAGTGATGGAACTAGGCTGTGGAGTGGGGTTGCCAGGGATATATTCAGCAACCACTGGAGCAGATTGTGTGCATTTCCAGGACTACAACTCTGAAGTAATACACTATGTCACAATACCTAGTCTACTCTCCAATTTAGAGGGCAATGATGCTGTTGGAAAGTGTCGATTTTACTCTGGAGATTGGAAGAGTTTATCTTCCGTTACTTGCAGAAGGCATTACGACATCATAATGACATCTGAGACAATTTACTCTCTGGACTCCCAGCCTCGCCTTCTCTCTGTGCTCAAGGAACTGAGCGTGCCCGAGGCAGGCGTGGTTTATGTGGCGGCAAAGTGTGTGTACTTCGGTGTGGGTGGGACTGTGACAGGGTTCAGGAAGATGGTGGAAGAAGATGGCACTTTCAAAGTGGAACAAGTGTGGTCCTCACAATCTAGTGTGCCTAGAGTCATTCTCAAACTTCTTCATAAGAGATGATGTAGAGAAAAGTGTTGTTAGGTGGTGAAAGTGTTCATTTGTGAACGTGAAGTGTTGTTAGGTGGTGAAAGTGTTCATTTAGAACATGATCTTATGGTACAATGTTGGTAATTTGGCATAGTCAGACCCTTTACCTACCACTTCTCATGGAAAAGGTCTGGTCAAATGCATGTTCAGGTTCTCTGCGCTAAGTGGGAGAAATAGCACTTGATAATTGCAATGATAATGAATTATGTGCTGAGTCAACTAAGCGGTGAACAGTTGGGTAACTGAATCTATTGAAATCCAGTTCATGACTGTAAGTAACAACATCCTTCCCCTTGGGAACCTCCACTATTGGTTAGTCTCGCGTAGCCAGACCCTTTACCAACCATAACTGCTACTTTCATAGCGTAGCGGTTAGGGTTGGTAAAGGGTCTGGCTACGCGAGACTAACTATTGGTGGTGTACCAAATCTTTACACTGGATAAATAAAAACCAGCAACCAACTGTCATGGCTGCTGCACACATATTGTTGTTGGTGGTGGTTGTTAACTTTTTCAATACTGCTTGGGGACACGGGCCACTCACCCACTAACCACACCCACTAATCACCCCCACTTTATGTTCTTTGTAATGTGGACAGGAAATTAGTATATTGTATATTATGTAGTTACAGTGTTAATACAAAATAACTTTGGAGGTGTTATTGTTTGTTTATTTTATTAATCATTTCATAGCAATATTCTTGATGTTAGTAGCTACTATGTTAATTAACATAATTTTTTTAACTTATCGTAGTATTAATATTTAATAGCAAGACATTTCAGCTCTGGTTAGCCTTCATCGGTTGTGAGATGGTACAATTGTCATAACTGATAAAGGCCTCCTGAAGCCGAAACCTCTTGCTATTAAATATCAATACTACGATAAGTTTTAAACAAATATGTTAATTTAATGTAGTAATAACATTAAAATATAAGCACAACGTAGTAAAAATGAATTTATACAGTAACATTGTAAGATATTAACTAAAGCTTGATCTCTGGTCTGTAAGATTTTTTTCTGAGAATAGAAAAACCCTTCTCGGTGTTAGTATTGAACAGGGATAATCAGAAGACTCTTCGTGAGTCTAACTCAAATGGGAAATCTTGCCATCCCATCCAAGGTTAGGTCATCATCAGCAGCTAGCTCGCTTTGGGGACAGTGCTTCCAATTTGGGGGCAATTGGCTGGCACCTATGAAAGAGACATATCTGTCTCATATACTGAGACTCTTTACTTAGTAAGCAATCGTCATCATTTTAATCGTCCGTTTCTCCTCACTCTCCTACATCTGGGTTCTTCAAGGACTAATATCTTCAGGCATCATATCTATTGGCGTAGACATTTTATGACTTCATTGTGATCAGGTCACTCAAATGCTTATCAGACGTCCATAGAAAAACAAGTGCCACTGTCAGCGACATGGAGCTAGTGTGCTCTGACTAAAACCTAGGATATTTCACAGGAGCAGCTTTTTCAAAGAAACGGCAACCACAACAGCATATTAAACAAAAGCCATAGCCTGAAGATCAATTTATTCCTTTTTACTTCTTATAATATTGGCAGTGACAACATCACTAGTAAGCAAGCAGAGAGATTTGAGGATAACTTATACTATAGAAATATCTATAGAAATGTCATGGCCTTCCCACATAGGAAGAGAGAGGTGTAAAGCCATTCTCTTCACCTTATTTTATATAGCATCCTCCCAACAGTTATGGTGTCCATACCTTATCAAGGACATAGTATTATAGGAGAAAGTTCAACGTAGAACTTCAAAGTACATTTTGAATTACTTTACACAAGACTAAGTCCAGATTAGTTTCTCTCAACCTTCTACCACTTGGAATTGTTGGACTTGGCTGTTATTTTTATTGAAATGTCTCAAAGACATCCTTGTTGTTTGTTTGTTTATTGTTGTTGTTTTTTTGTTGTTGTTGTTGTTTTTATCAATTAATTAATAAACAAATATTAGATGAATATAATAAAGGAATGAAGGGACTAATGGTGTGAACAGCCCAAATGGCCACAGCATTTCCACATTGCATTGCCAGAGAGTCTTTGGAGCGATAGTTGGTAGATTTTGTTGGTGTGTTTGTTGTTGTTGTTTTTCAGTATTTATGATTTCAATTTTTTTTTTTCTTCTGGATCCACACGATCATTTTCCTCCCACAAGCTAGAACCTATATTCCACACTCCTCATGGCCAATCAATTTTTACGCCTTGCAGTTATATGAAGCTTGCTTTTTTTTTCCCCTGTTCAAGGTGGTTTTATAGAGCAAGATTGTTACGTATACTTGGCACCGCCATCTCTGAATGATTAGCTAGACATTGACTTAATGCTTAAAGAGATCCAGTACACACGTCTTCGATGTTTACAAAACCTGTAGGTTAGTTTACAAAAGAGAAGCCATGGACTTCACTTTCATTTTATTTTCAACCACAGCGTGAATTTAGCCTCCCTCGCTAATCATTTGGGAATTCATCCTGAGCTGTTGATCCGACCCTTAAAACTCAGTAAGTTCTGGTCGTAGAAGGTTTTGAAATGGCTACAAGCAATGAGCACAAAGTGATAGTAGTTGGAGCCAGGAAGGTGGGGAAGACAAGCCTAATCCAACAATATCTATTCAAAAACTTCAGTGAAGAAGTCCCACAGACAAGCCCAGAAGAAAAGAAAACTGTGAAGCTTAAGAATGGTCAAATTAATCTGCAAGTCTGTGACATGGCTGGTAAGTATCTATGTTTTTAAAACCATCAAGAGCTGTGGCTAGCTACAATTGTTCTTAACAATAAAAATTCTATTGTGAACTGATGAAGGACTTTGATTCTGAAACGTTCTCTTATTGTTTCAATAGTCACCTACGTTTGCTCAACAAACAACAAAAGTATTCTATACATCAATAAATATTAACACAAGATAGTTGTACTATTAAGTGCACATAGCTACTTATATCATCCTGATCTTGACAAGCTAAAATGGCTTATAGTGCTGACATAGAAAAACTTTTAAACAACAGCTCAAGCAGCTGCAATTGTTCTATTGAAACTATTTGGGAGCATGACTTACCTTATGGTATCTATAAACAATTTTCTTATCTGGTTATCATGGTTTAATGGTTGACTTCATGCTGAAAGATTACTAAATTCTTTTGTTTTGTTTTTTCAGAGCCATTGTAATAAAGCTTATCAGATCTCACCATGAATAGAAAGCACAAACTAGCTAGAATTTTTAAAAAACAAGAATGGCTGTAATTGAAGTACTACAAGTGAAGAGAGTTAAGACATTTTTCCTTCCATATATTAATTTATCAGATCGCAGACAACTGCTGCATCTCATTCGCTTCACTCAGATTGTGTGAACTTCAACTCGAGTGTCCACAGCAGGTGTCTATTGTAATACCATATTTTATTTGTATACAGTCTTGGGTGGTGATGACAGTGAATAAACTTGTGTCTGTCTGATTCTAAAACAATGAAAACCATCTTTTATTATTATTAATCAAAATTGAAAAAGTAGTCAGCCTCTTTTCTAATTGAAGCATATGTGCTAGACAAAACATTGACTAACAACATAATTAGAATATATTTCCCAATGATGGGACTGTCAATTCATATAGACCACCAACACACAAATGTATTACCAACCTTGGCAATAATACTTTCTTTTTTTTATTGCTTTCAACATCACATCAAGTCATCAATTGCCAGGCTTAGTCAGCTGGTATTTTAAACAAGTACATGTATATAGGAGCATAATTCAGTACAAGAAAAAGTGACATCTCCTATTGGTGGCAGGCCCAAGAAGTTCTTGAGTATAAATTTCAGATAATGTTTCAGTAGACTGGACAGTGGTTTATATAATTACCCTATTATTTGGAAAGAATAGATGAAATTTACAAGAACTGATCCATATTATAGGGTTCATCCCATCAGGAAGGAAGTGCCTTTTTTTTTCTGTACTCATGTCACTGTAGCTAATTGAGCTAGAATGAAGTATACATGCTCTATCTGCTTGCATCTCACCCCATCCTTAGCTACCTGCTGACTATCATACCACAATTGATTCATTAGTTCAGCCAATATACCCATTTATAAACCTAATTAACACTAAAATGTTTAAGTTTACAACCCTGCTTCATTGGCTTCATTGATTATATATTACGCCCCTTGTAACTTACGAAGAATTCAATTAAGTCTTCTCTGCCTTATTTAGATCAAGCTTTCTAAACTCAGCAAGTTATTTTATCATAATTGTCAGTCCTATAGCATGAAAATTAAATTATATACCTAGTAGCTAGCATTATCCTTTTAGCTATAACAGCAATCCATATGATTTCGAAAGGAGCTGCAATAGATAACCTTCTTTCTTTTCTTTTTTTTCAAACATTAACCAAGATTGTAGGTTGAATCATCTTTTGCAGAATATAAAATGATTCTGGTGCCGCCATCAGATTCAAATTAGGAATTTTAGACAGAAGCAATCCTCCATTTTTCAAACATCAGCCACTTGCAACATACAAAATGATCCTTAATTGGAGGGTGGGGGGGGGGGGGGCGGCATTGGATTCAAACTAGGAATTTTAAACATTTCAGATTAACTTGATACACATCACTTTAAACACAAATTGATTATAGCATCTTAAAAACTTTTCCATTTTCATTTTCCGAAGTAGCTGTAATGTGAAAATAGTATTAAGAACATGGTCATAACTTATTCATTACTTTGAAGATTTTGTAAGTCTAAAAGTGAAACTGGAACTCTTGAGGTTATGTCAGGTTTGGGAGCCATTATACCTGGTTTCAAAAATAAGAACTTGCCACTGTAGCTATTTTGATGTACTCACTGGCTGATATCTTAGAGACGTCTTACTACAGCAAAATTAATAATGGCTAGCTATCATAATAAATTTATTTAGGTATAATTACTCAAAAATTGGAATCAAAATATATTTAAGAATATAGCTATTTATTTATGCATAACTTACTCTAACATAGCATCCTAAGTTATGTGTATGTACATACAATGTATTGTTGGACATTATTGGTTTTTAATTAATTAGGTCCATTCATCATGCGGTCTTGAATACGTGCAGTCTTTTCATTATGTCAAGCAAACAATATTAGAATTCACTTTAGCTTTGCATGTAGTCTGCAATGACTAAAAGTTTGTGATGGCTATAATTTGATGTAAGTGTGTCATGTGTTATTCTTTCACCAAATCTGACATTGCCCAAATAGCTACAAATTTGCCCATCATCTTACTTGTTGGATAAATACATTAATCTAGCCAACAGCCCACCATATTATATTTATTTCTTTTTATTTGTTTGTCTGAAGACATGGCTAACACAGAAAACATGACTCGGCGCTATTACCAAGGGACCAAAGCCGTGATATTTATTTACGACATCACATGTCTGGAAACTCTGTTTGAAGCTGACTCCTGGACAAGAGACCTCAACCTCTACTTGACAGAGGAGATCAAGGCGGGCATGCCTGTCCAGTTCGTGGGTAACAAACTAGACAAGGTCAAGCGTAATTTAGAATATCTTATGGAACTGGAGGAAGGTCAGGAGGATCCACAAGCTGAATATGTGACGCTGGCCCAAGCCAAAGGTTACACTGAGAGGGAGGGGTTTTTACCTCCCATGCAGTGCAGTGCCAAGACTGGTGAAGGAGTTGACGCTGTGTTTCACAAGATTGCAGCTGAAATTATCGGACATAAGGAAAAGAGCTCGAATTGGTCATGTTCAGTTCTGTAGCTAGATAGTTCATAAAGTTTTCTGTCGTTGTCAATATTTTGAACTTTAACTGAACATAAACATATCAAACTTTCTTGAACTCAAGTGTATTAGTAGCACAGTGTGATAAGTGTATTAGTAGCACAGTGTGACAAGTGTATTCCCTTTGGACATGGCAAATCCAACCATTTTGTATTTTCTTGCTCAACCACTTGATATCACAATTCACAATACTTGAATCTTTCAGTCACTTGTTGTTGATTTAATACACATTACCAGCAGTATTTCTTGAATTTGACGCTATGGATGAACATCTTATGGACTATTATTTCCAGAAATTGAGTATTACGCAGAAGTACTTGATAAAGGCTTGACTAACTGTATTGGCAAGGAGTTTATTTATGGATGTTGGGATTACAGTCTAGCTACATACATTTCTTTCTGACAGTAGGTCTTCATTTATTTTTGCCTTGCTGAGCCCTGCTAAGGGAAAGTATCAACCAGGATATTTCTATCTTAAATGGTTATTTCCAAAGAACAAGTGTTAGATCAAGTCATGATCAATATGAAGCAAGTGTGCACGAGTGGTACGCAGATGTTATCGTGTTTGATAGCTTGAAGGAACATACTATCACAGTTGTTGAAATTAAGGATGAATTTGAATTGAATGTTTACTCTCAACATAATGAATAGATGTTCGGACTTTGGGGAAAAAATCAAAGAATTCAAAAGGTGGGTAAACATGAAGTAATCCCAGAAGTTTCACCAGGATAAACTTTAACTGTTTTGTCTTAAAAGATTGTCTTGCTCAACCTTTTGGACTTGTAAGAGTTTTTGCAATTAATATCCGCTTTTATTTATATGATTGATTATTCCTTACCAGTTTTATCTACGGAGGATTAGATTTTTTTATTATTTTGTTATGTAGATTTTATCCGTGTTTTCACTGAAATTTTTTTCATGTTCACTATTCCATAATTCACTATGTGTCCTGATCTGTGATCACATGAAAGTTTAATCTTCTGAAAAAGACTGTAAAAAGTTGAGTTGGAAGTTTAGCTTAGCTACTGTGCATGTTTAATTTTGTGTAGCCCAGGAACTTTGCATTCATGTTGGAATAATGATATAACGATAGCTCCTCCCTAAACTCCACCCACCCCTACCAAACACCTTTTCCACCATTGTTTGTAGCTCAACCCATTCATGAGATATGGGGGAGGGGGGTATGGTTGGTTCAATTAAACTGTCCGAAATTTATGGACTCGGGGTATGGGGGCGAGTGCAGAGGGAGAGGAGTTACAGATGCAAAAAAAAAAAAAAAAAACTTTCCTGGGGTTATTGGGGGCCAGAAAGAGGAATTTCAGAGTTGCAGAGCAGTACCATCAATGGTTGAGCAGAGAGGGCAGGTACAGTCGGTTTAATTAAAGCGTCGGAGTAATTGAACGTACTGTCCACCCTCTATCTCCAAAACTGCTAGAGCTAGGTCTCTGAAACTTTGAAATTGCTCTTTCCAGGCTCAAACAACCCTGGAAAAGGTGTTTAGGTAGGGGTGGGTGGGGTTTAGGTTGGAGCTTGAAATATTCCTACAGGATCAACAACACACACACACACAAAAGAAGCATTTGTGCATTTTTGTTTTGTTTTACCTCATAACAACTTCATGATACTTAATCTTTATGATAAAATTTTCTTTGTAACTTGGTAATTAGAGGATGGTAGATTTGCCCAAGCTTCTCTCCTAAACAAACCTTTCTGGAAAAAACACTACTGATTCTACTATAGGTCTTGCAAACAGAAACCGTTCACTCAAATAAACCTTTAGCTACCCATCACCTCACAGTCTACACCAGATTCACTGACTTATAAAGAATAGAAGACCACCAGAATGAGAATGAGAAGATAGCACACGTGACATGGAGTGTAATTTAAAGATGTAGAATGAGAATGAATTGATGGACGTTGTCCCTCAACAAATACTGTCATCTGGTCACTAATTAGAGATGCTGACTGTTGCTAGGTGACTGTTGCTAGGCTACTACTGCTGCTGCTGACCTGACCACTCCTCCACACTGGGCAGCCAAAATCCCTACACAAACAAATGTGGTATAGCAAATTATTAATGAATAAAAATAGGATATTTACCAACAACGTACATAAATATATATTCTTTCAATGATTCAGTCATTCTCGGCTGAAATAATTACAATTTTTTCTCTTTTTAACAGCCAATATAGTTAATTATAACTTAACCCGACATTTCAACTTCTTGCTGAAGTCCTCTTCAGGGGTCAACTGAGGTCGAACTCTCCGTGCTGACATAATAACACAATGTAAACAGCAAGATTTCTGGAGGGCACGCTTACTGTTTATTATATCCTGAAGGGTGATTTGCACGCAGCATGGACAGCCAGCATCCTGGAATCTCTAAACCTATGTCTCTATTAAACTTGTTGTTTTCTGGTGTCATCTGTATATGTAGTGCTTCCTTGATCTTCAACTCACGATTCTTACTGGCTCTGTCTACAACTCTTACCTCTTCCCATTTCATGGGGTGATGCTGCTGACAAGCATGTTCAGCAATGGCTGAAACCTTCTCATCACCTCTCTTACAAGCATCCTGATGTTCTTTTACTCTCTGCTCAAGCCTTCTAGTTGTTTCACCTATGTATACTTTACCACAACTGCAGGGTATACTGTACACTATGGATGACTCTGTGGTAACAGGTATAGTATCTTTGACTTTAGTAAGATGTGATCTTATAGTGTCTTACCCGACTTAAATGCTGTTTTGATGTCAAAGTCTCTACACACTCTCTGAATGCTCTCACTCAATCCTGCTATGTATGGAATAGTAAGAATCTACGTAATTTTGAACATATTGGCTGTTAAAAAGAGAAAAATTTGTTATTATTATAAATATATATTTTAAATTTTTATTCGATCTAATCAGACCTCAGACCCTCTGTAGAAGTAATGATTTTTTGTAACAAGTACAGCAGAACCTCAGAGTTACGTACCCCTCGGGAAATGAGGCGTACGTAACTCTGAAATGTATGTAATTTTGAACATGACATCACTAACACCGTACTAAAATAACTAAAAATATTGAAATATATAAGTTACTGTGTATAGCTATAGTATTTTAGATTCCTCCGTGACAAAAGGAGCATTGTCTCTTTGCCGTTCGGTTAACCGGTAAATTGGGATGTCTGATGTTCTACAGTACAACTCAGGCAAATTCTGGGGTCAAAAAATTTACCAACCCTTTCTTGTTTTTTTTTTGTTTTTTTTAGTAACGTCAAATAATCAACATATTAACAGTTGTGACATATCAGTAGTCATGGCAACATGGATCACCCACTCATGATATTCCACTATATCTGCAACATTCATAGTATTAATACTCCTTACAATAAATTTTGTACATATACAGTGCGTCCAGCTTAAAGAGTGAACTTTCTGAAATTTATGATGCTATCACAAAAACCACTGTAATATATGAAGTATGCATGATCAATATCTAAATTTTGGAAAAGTTACACATTATTGGCATAC
>WLWI01001111.1_pt1 | contig 23579 bp, 13 predicted proteins | sample 6701501 | NCBI WGS metagenome assembly WLWI01 (sample SAMN12718690, study PRJNA515312) | sponge metagenome | isolation source: marine sponge | host: Mycale hentscheli | place: New Zealand: South Island, Marlborough, Capsize Point | collected 2014-11-01 | reverse complement strand
ATTGTAAACTATATCATCAGGCCTTTAAAAACATGTATTCATCACCCGAAAAGTTTTTGGAAAGATTATCATCAGGAGTAAAGCTATTCCAGCAGCTAAAGCACCACAGAGAAGTGTTGTGTATTAACACTTACCTGAACATTAGAATTTTTTTAATTTCTTTAACCTATCAATCACTCAATGCCGTTGTTGCTTAATGCAAGGCAAGACATTTTTTAACTACTTCAGGTCCGCAAATTCCAGTTCTGCTATTATCCAATTTGTCCAATGTATGAAGTAAGCTCAGGGTATCACCTGCAAAAGTTTAACCACCATCAATTACCTGGCCCAGACTTCTTATTAAAACCGATCAGCTATTTCAGATTTTTGCTACTGCCAAAGAATAAACCATTACTATATTCTTAGTTAATGAAAAGCTTCTGTCAGTCGTGTTAATGAGGTACTTGCAAAGGGTATCTTCCTCAGTCGATGTCAAGACAAACCCAGGACCAGATTTATCACCATGCAACACATATCCTTTGACCCTACCCTCTAAAGTCTTGAGGAACTGAATAGAGTGTTTCAGCTTTGGAAACATAGGATTCCTTGTTGTTAACAGCATCCAAGGTTTACTCCATATCTTCAGTTATCCAATTGTTTCTTACATGCAATCATCACCAGGGCTAGAAAAAGATGTACACACCATGATAAGTTAGCCTGGCTAGCAAGTAATCGGAAACCACAAAATAAGCAGGTAACAATAAAAATGTTTATTTGACAACAGAGTAAGCTAATGCTTTGCCACACATTGGACACACTATTTTTCAAGATCTGCCTAAGCAAGTATAGGTCCTCAGTGATTCTCCTATTCGTCACCCTAAGATACTCCACGTACGTACTACCGAGACACAATTCAGCCAGCTCTCCCTACTGGTAAAAAATCCTACTATAGCACAGAAAACTGTGACATCAATGATTATAGCAAATGCACAAGCATACATATGCCTACTATATGTAGTGTGAGTGTAACGTTCAGTTAGGTGGTAATAGGTGAACGTTGTCGTTGCTCGATGGCAATGTTAGGCATGCTTATACTACTGTGTATGTTTATATATTTTATGATCATAGATGCATACATTATACATTTTGTTTTAAAGGAACAGAAGTCCATACTAACTCTGGAATCGAAGACTCATCACTTCCGTTTGAAACTGCTGTTCAAGCTCGTGAACAAGTGAACAACTTAATTGAAAAGTAAGTATTAAAAGGATTAAATGGTTCTTTGCTATTGGTGGGTGTTAAGGGTGTAAAATAAAGTAATTTTGGAATGTGTTTTAATTTATTCAACTTTGGCAAAAAATCAAAGAACTGTGAAGTATGAGATAAATTTGTGTATCAATGATCTTATGAAAGTAGACTTAAGTCGTAACAAGATTTTATAAATATAATATAACGGCAATATATTGATCAGAAAGAAAGTAGTGCGAGTGTTAAGTTAAAGCAGGAGCATCAAGAAAAAATAAGTGCACATATATTTTGTTCATAGTGTACAACTATTATTGTGGCACTATGATGTGGAAAAAATAGTATTGTAATAGAGAAGGAGTGATAGACGTTCAGTGCTGTGTATTTTAATTGAGTGTATCACTGTTTAATTCTTATAGCTGCTAAATCCATGGACCTTAAGCTAAAATAAGAAGTTACTCAATGCTCTGGATATATTTATACATAATAAGGGATAATTTTCTAAAATGAATGTTTGATGATTGGATGAAGGTTGGTGGTGATTAGATGAATGTGTTGATTAATTTCAGTGATAATTGATCGGGAGATGGAACAGTTCTTCAAAAAATTAAATGTGTAAATAAATAAAAATAATTAATAAATACAGTAAAACTTCTATTAATGACTCCTCTGAGAAGCGACGACTTCTCTGGAGGGATGAAATCATGCACCCCAGATTGCAACCACAATTAATATAGTGCATTTAGAACCTTTGAGAAGCAACCACCTCTTATCTCTTACATAAGTGTAGCCTTTGGTCGCTCATAGAGGGACGAATGCATTCATTACGAATGACCAAAGGCTACACTTATTGAAAATTGAGATTGCAAGTCATGTGTAAGCCAATTGTACAGAATGCTACGCAACTTACAGTAACAATTTTGGGACGTCTCAGCTAAAAGCTGGCTGACTGTTTTATGTTTTAGCGGCGAATAGCGCCTCTAACATCATCCCCTTCTTCTGGAAGCATTCTTTATTAGAAATTACATCTCCAGCACATCTGGTTCTAAGTTAACTCTCAATCCAAATTGCTGTGGTCTTTTGATATGTTAATCAGGATGGCTTTTAGGGTTGTTCTATTTAAATAGTTAGATTCTTGTTTGAGGACTTCCGTTCTATTCCCATTCACTCTGAGTCCTGAACTGCAACACTATTTTTTTAGTCTCAGGTTTTTACACTATACTTGAGTTAGATTGACACTTTCTCTCCTAAAGGGGTCTTGAAAAAAGAAAAAGGAAAAATGTGAAAAAATCTTAGTTGTCACCGGGGATTCGAACCCAGGGCCACCGACTTTAGCTACTAGTGCTCCAACCACTGAGCTACGACAACCCTAGACTTCCAAGACCCTCACATTTTTCCTTTATACTGTTGAGTAGTACCACTTGCTGCAGTCTCGTACTCAACAAACCACCAATTATGTGCCGTCAGAACACCTTTTGATGTCGACCGGAAACACCTCCCCCTCTTTGTAGCCCCTCCATGCCGCAGCACCATTTGCTGAGTAGTAGTTTGGCACGGGTAGCCGCTAGGGACCCCACTCCTAATTAACATGTGCTAATTGTGGAAATTAAAGGGGCAGGGGAAGCCCCTTTGCTTGATCTTTCCCACATGTACTGTCTGAACAACTAGTTCCCGCTCTACCTATCACGTGATGCTGGGCCCACACAGCCCAGCACCCCTTTACCACTGCATAGGAGTTCCCACCTATGATTAACCCCACCTAGCCTGTGGCTAAGTGGCCATTAATCCCACGGCTCCCATCCTATGTCTGCAATCCTGTGCTGTTTCCTTCCTTTCAGTCTCTGAAAGGAAGGAAGATTTCCGTGTGACATTGCGTCTGCTGCGCTATTGCGAACACCAGGAATGTGCTTACACACCAGCGACACCTCCCACCTGGCTAGGAAGAAGGATAGACACCTCATCAGATGCATGGCTCTGTCCATCTTGCATCATCCAGTGTTCACAATGGAGACCACTGCGGCGTTATCGCAGCAGAGAGACCTTCCCACTTGTTGCCCCAGACAGCGACACTTAGCACAATAGGCAACTCCTTGACAGTGATATGGACACCATCCCAGCTATCCGGAAGCCGCAACTTGGAACCAACTGCCGCTTGATGTGAACGCCCCACAGCCCCCATGAGCCAGAGGCATCAGACGTCAGCACAATCTGGGGTGTCCTTCGACACACACTCCTCATCGGGCATCGCACAATTCCAGATGGGCAAGAATCAGCCCCACCACTTGAGGTCAGATCAAAAGGCACCATTTAAGCACACTCAGTGGTGCAGATCCTTGAACACTTGGAGAGCTCGATCATGCGCCACAGAAAAGACCTCCCTGGTCTGACTGCACAACATGCAGTTTGGGTTTGCCAAACAAAAGAAAGTCGTCCAAGTAGTGGATTCCTTCCACTTCATCTGAGTTATCCAGGATCCACAGCAATGCATCAGCCACTGCATTGTATAACTTAGGGGCTGACCTAAGCCCAAAGGGGAGGACCTTATCCACATAGACATGTCCCTCCCAGCTCATACCCAGCAACCATGTATCCCCTAGGTGTACCGGAACTGTTTTGAATGCGCCTTCTACATCAAATTTGGCTAGAACAGTGCCACGGCCCTTGGCCAACCACCCTCCTGCAAGCCTCATCAACTGAGGTATAGCAAAGTGAACAGACCTCAGGCTCAGTGCCTTCGTTCACCATGAGACCTCTCGGGAATTACCGGTCCACAATCAGGCGCCACTTGCCTGACTGGTGGCCCTTTGGAACAAGCCCGAATCTGTTCACCTGCACTTGTTCTACTACATCAGGCCCCAGTGAGCCCAGTACTCTTCCGGCCGCCAACTCCGACGCCAGGAAGTCACGTATCACCTCAGGCCTCACGTCAGCTGACTGCATGTTAGACGTGGCGCTGCGGCACGACACTGACCCATGCCGAAACCCAATCCGGAATCTGTCATGAAGGCCTTCTGTCAAAATCTTGACATAGGTCCTGTCTGGGTGACTGGCCAGACACTCCTCCCACAACCATACTTGAGTTGCTGACTTTCTTTTTTGTGGTGGGGCTATCGGAAATTGTTTGAGTAGCATTCTGCTGCCACCAGGGAGATGGATAAAGTCAAAGCTAGGATTGAGAGGCTAACTGTAGCTATCAAACGGGCCTGCGTAGGAGAACTAATCTATTCTCTGGTTGAATTTCATGAATATTAGCTCGCACACGAAATCTCATACACACAGATAACATCGATGAGCACTAAACTTCGAGTAAACTGAGGCTGGCCAAACCATGCTTCTTCTGGTGACTCTAAAATATGATTGACTGATATAACAAGATATCCACAAATACTTTTCACAGTTACACAATACACAACCACAAACATTAATCACATATACACAAACACACTTCTATTTACATTAATGAAATTATGTTCTTCTATGCAAATGTGTTACAGTACATTTTCCACACTCTGGCAGGCCCCTGGTCTGCAACTGGAATGTCCACAGCGTGAGGTGAAGCCAAGTTTGTTTACTCAAACCGTCTACATTGAAATGTCTCTGTCGGGCCTGCAGATGACATCAAAGTCAAACTCCGAAAGCTTCAATTCTGTCCTACCGTGCTCTTGTGTTTTAAGGAAGTTGAGGTCATTAGGGACGTCAGGGCTGTGAGATCGGTCACCAAAGTAAATGGCAAAATGTGATGAATGGCGTGAATGTCAGCCAAATCTTCCAACTTTGCCGCTGATTATCGAGGCTCTGCCGCTTGAAGCTGTTTGCGATAAAATGTCATTGGCACATCAGATCCCTCTCTACAAACATTCAGAATGGCACCAACACCCCGAGCACTTGAGTCGGTATGTAACACATACACATCATTGCACAATGGCACATTCAAAACAGAGGTACACAAAGCACAAAAAGCACATGCCATGTCATCATCCCATACCACATTTTCAGCTGTGGAGGTGTGTGTGAGCAAGGCTGCAGAATTAGCGAAGTGTTCAATGAACCTCTGGCAGTATCTGATGGACCCAAAGAAAGATTTCAGGTCCTTTTTTAGCACTGGTGTCTTGAATTCTGACATAGCCATTACTCTGTTCCCAATACGGCAGCAGCACCACCTCCAATTTTGTGGCCTAAAAACTCTACATACTGTTTCTCCCAAATACACTTATCCCGTCTCAGTTTGAGACCAGCGTATTGAATTTCAATCTAAACTCTCTTGATATGTGAAGCGTGGTCCTTAATTTTTCAGAACCTTCTCTAGATTCGGCACCATCTGATAATAGCCTTAGCTAAAAAATCAGCTTAAACAGAACAGGTGCTTTGCCAACTTTCAATAACAGGTCCTCTTGGCGTGAAATTGGAAAGTGTAGTTAGGCGGTCGCTTTATTTATTCCCCTATAGTCAATGCAGACACAAACTGAACCATTCGGTTTTGGTACTGGTACAATCGGGGCTGCCCACTTGGAATCTGAATCCACTAACCAACCGTTTGAAATTAGTTGATCTTCTGCTGACTTCACCTTGTCATACATAGCATCTGACATACAATAGGGTTTGCATGCAAAGGGCTTTGCACCATCCTCAATCACAATTTCAACGGGTTTCGCAACATTCTTATCAATACTACCATCCAATAAATCCATGAAGTCGTTCAACAGAACAGTATTCTTTTCTGACACTACATCATTTGTACTACCACTACGCACAACTTTACTATCATCAAGACTTACGTCATTACCCATAATAGTAACACTATTCACTGCATAACAGCCTATTTACATACAACTTGGCAGAGTTGATGTGTATAGTTTTCATCTCTCCTGTCTCACAGTGTTGTATCTCTATGCTATGTACTTTCACAACTTAATATGGACCATCCCATGAAACTTCAAACTTGGCACTCGCACCTGGGATTCTCATCTACACTAAATCATTTGCATCTAGCTTCCTATTAACTTCCCTCTGTTACACAGTTCATTTCTTTTCCTAGATTCACTCTAATCATTGTCCACCATAATATTCCTCATCAAATCCAGTTCTCCGTAAGTGTCCACTCACAAACATTGCATAATCACCAACTGCTGCTCACATAATACAGCTATAGAAATGCTATCATTTACAACATTCACCCCTTCTCTTCGCTCAAAATGATATTCTCCTTCTGGCTGTCTCTTCAATCTCTATTCTCATAATTCTGGTTTACACGGCTTCAATTGCATTTTCAGGCACTTTGGACTGCTTATATAGCTCAGACAAAAGGATTTTCATTTTAGATTTGTTAACAAAGTCTAACCTAAGCAGAGCTTTACGATCCAAATGATAACTCCCTGCAACCTTTCCAACCATTCACATACACCAACTTTCACTAGAATCATTGCAACTTTAAGTTAAGTTTCCCTTTTCCTGTCAAAGTCGAACACATGAACCACCACATCCCTAGTGTAACTCATTTCTGAAACATTTTGAAGGTATTAATGAAATGTCAGTTCCTGACAGTGCTTCTTTCTACAACACTATTTTTGTTCCATTGTTTCAACTTGTCCTATTTATTCCTGTCTTTTTCTTTCGACTGGTTCTTCCGATTTAGACGGTCATTGCTATAGTGACCTGGCAGTTGGCACGCAAAGCACACCACTCTGACAATTCTCTCTTACTGCTCCAACAATCAGAAGTCTTATGACCATACTTGTCACACTTATCATAAGTAGGGTGTTTACCTGTGAAGGAATCTCTTCTCTTGTAAGTGTTGATCTCTCTTGTGTACATATTATATGTTCTGTGCACAGCCATCACCCCTCTTGCACAGTGATGCACTTGGAACTGGTGAGCATTCTAATCTTCCAGTCAGTTCCATGCACTGTGATGAACACGATCATCATAGTATTGGAAAAACTTTACCGTCGCATTTACCTTACAGTAACATTCTGACAATTCAGGACTTGGCAAAGTTAACTGTGTCTACCCCATTGAGTTTTGCTCTAGCATCTAGATCTGGCCTCATGAAAGAAAGGCTGCTTGTAGGTATGACTGTCCTGTTTACATAAAGAGCAGAGAGCCATCTACAATAGAAATACTTTGTAGTGATGCCATAACACTACCAGTCACAGCATCTGGCAGGTGCAAGGCATTCCTGCCATCATCTATACCCAATATAATAGAAAGTTCTTTAGAATCTCTGAGTGGCACTAACAATACTATTAAAAGAGAGTAGCGAGATTTTTCGCCACTGATATTGCCGCATTATATATCAGCTTCGAAAATGAGAGCATATATTATTGTCAACACGATAGGAATAATATTTCCCATCATTTTCAATGCTGTCTATTTCAGCTTTAATCTTCTTGGCTATATTTTCAATAGCCACATTTATGTCACCAGTATCATCAGGAATTGCACGGAATAATTTTATTGCACTTGATTTGAATTCTATTAGTGATAAATACCCTGCAATTGATAAGTTAGTGATAATTCCCTTTCAATTTTTCAGACCCTTTGATTATTAGCACTCTACTAGAAAACTCATTCTCCTGTTGTCAAATACTTCTCAATTATTTTTCAGCAGATATTGAAGATCGTTCAGTATGGTATTTGTAGCACCACAATACTGGCAAATCGCAAACTTTTTTTTATCAGGGAGACAAGAATGCTGCATGCAGTCAACATGACACCTCACTATTGCTGCATACAAATCTAAGAGAAACCCTCCCATTTTCTCATTATTGAAAATCCTTTATGGTCTAACAAGCTTTATAAATAGCTACTATTTTCTTTTTAACTGAACGTTTCTACTTCCCTGCATGTTATACAAGCTGGATGTCCTTTGTTTGGGTGCCTAGAATAGTCTTTCACGATGATGCTGTCCTCCCCACAAAGGAGGAAGTATTGCTAGTAAGAAAGTTCATGCTGTTCACATATTTTTTGGCTTACTGGTGAGACCTTGGTAGTTTTCCTTAGCTTTTTTTTATGCAAAGCTTTCTGAATTGCTTAGTTGTGAAAGGAATTGTTGACACATTTTCAGTGAACACAACATAATCTATGTTGCTTGCTAACCACTCTAGCTCAGTGTAAAGACCATCTTCATGTTTCTTAATTTCCCTCACTATTCTATTCTCTCTCCTGAAGTTTGTGAAAAACTAAGCTACAACATCTGTCTTCCATGGTATGTATATATCCAGACTTTTAGACGGTGCGGCAAGTCTAAAAGAAGGTGTCTCAGAACACACACACACACTTTGAAATATGAAGTATATTGGTGTTGCAGTCAAACAGAATTACTGAAGGGCAACTCAAGTGGGGCCTATGACTTCAGAACTATTAAACACGTACCATAGTAGAGGACTAATACTGTAAAGATTTTTCTTTGCCTCATTAATTATGGACACTGTTTAGCCATCAGCTATGTACTTTACTGAACATTAGAAGGGCAACACAATTTGCACAAGATATTACAGATATAATAGCACTCGTTGAGGCAGATGGAAAAAAAATAAATAAAATAAACAAGAAAAATGCCTTCTTCATTGAACTATTAAAGTGATAAGCCGCCTTGCTTGCGTGCAAAAACAACCATTACACTAAAATATTTTATCTCTGGTATAGTTTTTAAATACACAACATTAGCAATACCACAAATAGTTTAACTTAAAATGTAAAAAAATTAAGTCAGAAGGTGATTGTACACCCCAGAAAACCCTATGCTGCTATTGATATTACACATATTTCTGGAATGTTGGTCCTATTTTAATTTTGCAGGAATGAAATTAACAATTCACAAATTCCCCGAGTTCTTCACTGTTGACATATGGTAAACAAGTGATTTTATGAATTTATTTGATACAACATAGCAAGAAGCAACTTGGTCATCCTATAACAGTATACTATGGGACTCAATTGTAAGGTATTACTTTTGTTACTGAATTCAGTGAAAATAAAATAGCAAATATTTCGAATTTCCCACCTCTCTTATACAAGGCCAGCAAGTTTTTTTTTGAAAAGCTGACTATAGGAAGAACATTTTAGGGCAAAAAGAGCAACTATATACTCCATTGCGAACTTTGACCAAAAATGCCCCATATTCTGCCAGATTATGTATAAGTGTAACACGTGTGAGTAGCTGACGGAGAGATGATCAGACTTGAACACCGCTTTACAGTTAGATTTCTGCATATCAATTGAATTATCTCTAACTAGCAAGTAATCAAATTTTTGCAAGTTAAGAATGCTCTAGCATAAAATTATTTATCCATGGTTTCCTATCCTGATCCCTTTCTTCCTGAGCCATCTCCGGTTTTCTTATTCCTCTCTTCAACTCGTGGATTCCTTCTCCTTTTTTGTCTATATATCCTGCATATATATCTCTGTCTTTTCTATTTATTTTCTTTCACTTCATTATAGTAGTCACATTAGTCCGCTTTTTCTCACCTGCTTCTACTTTACTTTATCCTTGCATTCTCCTGGTTCTCTGCCTTACTTCTACCCATGATTTCAGTTGGATTATGTTAGCTCCTGTGAGTGGACACTTTTAGTTCAACAAATAAATTATTCATGGTTACAGACATCGTAGAGTGAGTAATGGACAGAGCAAAACCAGGAGAAAAATAAAGAAGAAAGCGGATACAATTATGTAATAAAGCACTTCTTGATTCTCCCAAGTACTAGTTCAGCCGGTTGATAGCGAACCCGACACAGTACAGTATATATCTCTCTTATTTTTTCTTGGGTTTCCTAATCAGGTAATGACCGTCGTATCTTTACCAATTTTACTCAGCTCATAAATTATTCGTGAATATACACACTGTTGTCATCGTCATTACTGACCTACAAGCATATTATTGGATTGAAACTTTATCACTTAAGGGGTCCGGGGGAAAGTAAAGGAAAAATGTGAAAACAATCTTAGTTGTCGCTGGGGAATCGAACCCAGGAACATTGGTTTTTTAACTTGATAATTAAGCATAATATAGAAATTGGCCCAAAATTATTGACAACTTGTATACTTAATCTTTGATAGTGGCTATGGATTTTTCTTAAATTTATTTTGACATACAATCTTTTCTGGTAACCAATCTCTTAGATTTAGCTTTTCCTTTATGGCAGAGTTATCGTACACCATCTGCTCTCTTGTCGCAGCATTATACTAATCCTGACCTCACACTTCGATGGTGGTATAAGGTGCAATGTGTAAACATATCAGTGTGTTCATGTTTGCAATGAACTTTGGTGATAAATTATCCTTTCTTTCATCTAAATACGTCCAGGAGCCAGTTTTACCGTCCTCTTCATTTCTTTGGTAGACTGTATCCTGTTTTTGTGAATTGTTAAGATGGTCTTGAAATTTTAGGCTTTTTCTCCATAAGTTACATGACAAAAGTGTCATCTGTGTGCCTGATTCACAGCTTAGGTGCAACTCTGAAAGTGGCTAGAGCGTGTTATTGTTTTTTGTAGAGATTGGCAACCACTAGAATAAGGTGACCGTATGGCTGCATCAGCAACTGCTCTGAAATTTATCTAAAGAATGTGTCTCTTTAACAAACTTTATGTGAGTTGGTTTATGTTCGTTTGAATTTCCAGTGTGTTGTCATCTTTGGGAATGCACATAATGTACTGGATGGCTTTTTATCTAGTTAGAGTTAAGAGACTGACAACATCTAAATTGACTGCTCTATCTCCTTTTTTTCGGGTTCCTTCTTGATCGTGGCTGCCAACTTAAGGAAATGGATGATTATTCTCTCTGCAAACTCTTCAATGTTCTTTATGTTCCACTCAGTTTTACTGAGTAATGGTGGATTCTAGAACTTATCAGTGCTGTGCTAATCTACTCTATTCATTAAGTGTTGCAAATACTGTTAACTTTTTGAATTGATAATGTCAGTTTCATTGAAGCACCAAAGGTGCGAAACCTCAGCGTTACTATACACTACGGGGGAGTAGGATACCAGATCGTATTGGTGCGACCATTATAACCACACCCACTTATTTATTCAAGTAATGAGTTTAGTTATAGAAAACAAAAGATTTTAAGTCTATGTTCTGTGCATCTAGATCGAAATTCAAATGCCACTGTAATCACACCAAACAATTCAGTACAAGCCATATTTTATTATTGTAAATGAAATGAATTTTCATAAAAAAATTAGGTTCATGTCCAATAAATGATATTAAATTATAGTTATAGCTATTATGTAGAGTGTTTTTAATGTGTAGCTAATATAGCTACTTGGACATTCATAGCAAACAACACAGTGACAAAAAAACTTTTTTTTAACTGAATCACCATAATTAGAACTTATAATGCCTGCCTTTTGTGGTAGTTATAACTCCATTTTCTTCAACATTTTCAAATATGAGAGTAAAATAACTATATGGGAAGACTCCTAACAGTGCGAAAATGGCCATTTTGCAGACCAGCAATGCTGGAAAGACCTTCTGAACTACGCTATGAGTTTGTTTGTTTTTTCAAAGGCTCAATATTAGATATTTAATCCTGGTAGAAGTCATTTCAACCACTCGATGTTGATATATAAATCCTGGCACATCAAAGGGATTTCAAATGTCCAGTGCAACATTTTGATTCTTGTTTCAATTTTTGAAGGATGCTGCCAAGCTTTGTGATTTGCTTTGGTTGTGTGACAGAATGACTGACTGACTGACGAAGGGAGTACTGTAACCCTCTCGCACATGCATGGTTGGGGTTGCAGTCTAATCCAATTCAAATTGCCTGTTGTGCTATACTTTTGGTTTTCACAACTAGTACACTACGTTCCAACTAGAGCCATGTATTTCAGCTTTAGCTGTACCAACGTCCTTGTTTTGGTCACCAAAAGCTCTAAGCAACTAGCGTGCCTTGTGTTCTCATGTACCAGAGTACACTAGTATCAGAACACTTAATATTTCGTATATCACTCACAAGTCTAGGCCAAATCTTACTATAATACATTTTGGATTATTTGTCAGAAACTGTTTTACCTAACCAAGTCTCGGCATCATTTTTCAGTGTTCAGTGTAATTCAAGTAGGTCTAATTGAGAATATAAAGTAAGTATTCTTACAGTTGACATTCATAAGCTATTCTCAGTATTTATCTCAAAATACGTGAACACTACAAAGTCTTTCAGACATTTTAATCTCAAAATACGTGAACACTACAAAGTCTTTCAGACATTTTAATTGAAATAAATGAAGGCGGTTGGTGTGGCACAAAATTTTAACTAGTTTTTTTTAATTGAATATTCAAACTTTTACTGAGACCTCATTGTTACTTGAATTAAGTGTGTGGGTGGACTTTAATGTGTTCAGAGTGAGTTAGCAATGCCACCACTTTGTGAGTTGTGGTGGGTTCCTCCTCAAGGCTCGCTTTCGCCCAATGGTTTTGGGACTTCAACATTCCTTTCCTTAATTTGGAAGATGCAACTGAGCCTTTTAAATTTAATTTAGTATATGTCATTATTAATATTTTTATATGCTTTATTAGATTACGTCATGGATCTGAATTAAATGCTGACCTTTTGGTAGACATTTTGCCTCGCATCATCACAGATTTTTTGTCACCTATGGAAGTACTTCAAACAGTAGTTACTGATTTTATAAGCCCACATCAAAACAAACCGAAGATATCTGGAACTATTTTATATGAGGTACTGAATGCTTTAATGAATATAATAGGTGCCAATCATAATTGCACCTTAATATCATCTTGTTTGTTGTTTTCTTTGCAGACTGAATTTAGGTATTCAAGTGATTGAGTTTTATTGTATATATATATAATGTGCATGGTACACAATTGCTTATTAAGGGCATTGTCAGCGAAAAAGGGTGTGCTAGGGGTAGTAAGTATTATCAGTGATTCTTTATTAACCCTCAGTGTGCATGAGCGAGAGGGTTATAGTAGTCGTCTTTTCTGTATGTCTGTCTGTCACGCTCTGATTTTGGAGAATGAAAATTAACTGTTGAAGATTTAGATATGAACTTACTCAGAACAACAATTTAAGACCTTATATTATGCTCATTTATTGAATTTCAGGCTGATTTTGAAAAAAACTAACACGAAGTTGTCATTTCTGTGTAACTACTAGCTTTTGTTGGTAATGACCATTATGGTTACATAATAATGACAGGAGCCAATAATTTGTTGCTGCCGGGAGGCGAAGTGCTGGAAGTCAATTTTCACGTTGAAAATATATACCGGTGTCTCTGGACTGTTTTGTTTCTCTTATGAATACCACATTTACATCTACCATTGTCATTGCTTAGCTATAGTAGTGCATGTTTGCAATAGCCAAATAGATATTCTTTTGGTCTGAGATGATTTTGTAATAGCTTGCTACGGGTATAGTAGCGTTGAGAGTTTTCATGTAGCAAGCTGACTAAATTATTGCAACAATCTTGGGATATATAAACTTGTAACTTGTCCTACAACAAATGTTCATATGTCACAGGATAACAGGAGAATAATGGCTTCCCTCGTCACAGTTGTTCTGCTAAACCAAAGTGGTACAATAAACTAACATAAATGAAGTATAATAGCTATTAATGAAGGGTGAACATAGCATAAATGGTGACAATTCACAATGTATGCAATTTCCCAATGCAATAATTAGGCTAATGAGTCAAACTTCTCTTCAGGGACCCATAAAAAGGAGAACCAGATTGGTATGTATCTGTTAAAGAACTAGCTCGTGTTCTAATAGAGTGTGGCTAAGTGTGCCATTGTCTGACACTATTTGATCAGGATATCCTCTTCTGGCATGAAGGCAGTCATAAAATTTGCCAATGGTTGAAGCCATTTTATCAGGACATCATCTCCTTGCTTGAAACTCCATGATTAATTTCAGAAAAAGCTGGTTACATTTTGTCCGAGCAACTTCAGCTATTGTTGGTAGCGCCCCCTATAGTCTCGTCATACTCACGTGAGCAAAGACGTTCTTTGCTGCCTGCTACACATATTCTCAGCAATTTACCAGTGTGCTTTGAGTTTCCCACTGAAACTACTGGTGATGTGGGTATTGCTTGTATGTTAAGCTTCTCAGAACACATTAATGTCTACTGTTTCGTTGCACAAGTTCTATATGGATTTGCTCAAGCCTTAATGACTAGCATGAGCTACAATATTGGCATATTCATAATGATACTGCTCCAATTAGATTATTCTTTTTGTCTTTGTAATAACTAGCTAGTGTATAGTAATGCTGAGGTTCATATTCTTAGTGCTTAATTATTGCTAGCAAGTACCCAATGGTGATGTACTCACTTTGGCAAATTAGGAATGCAGTAGCCAAAGGTCTTTCCTTTGTTTTTTACTAGTTCCTCTTTTCAGCTCATAGATTCCATTCTCTTGCTTTCCTACCTCTCCTGCTTGTCTTCATCTCTGCCTTATTAATCACCTTCATTTCTTTATCGCCTTCCATTAATGTGACGATGATTTAACGTGCACTATTGTGCCATTTGATGTCCTAAGTTTAGGAAATTAGAAATGCTATAGCACAATATTATTTTGTTTATAAACTTTACTTTATTTCTTTATTAAAAATGTTACATCAGTCGATCTTTTCACTTGCTCCTATTTTTCTTGATCCTTGAATTCTCAAGTGACTCTATTTTTCTTCTGCCTATGATTTAGTGGTTGATTTTGGTACGAGAATAAAACTCCACTTAGCTAATGGATTATTCGCGAATACAGACACCTGGTGTTTAGTTTTCTAGAGTGGGAGATAAACAGGGCAAGACCTAGGAATTTTTTTTTAAAGTTATAAGGCACTCCAGGCATGTCCATGCCATTTGACTGGACATTATGAATGGTAAGTATATGAGACTACAAAGTTGAGGATCAATGGTTTAAATCCCACTTATTTTATTGTCAACTTAATAGTGTTGAGAACTTACTGTTTTACCGATTCAGATAATAACGATGCATTATCAGCTCAGCTCATGAACTATTTATGCATACGACACACCGTCGATAGTCATTGTGACACGAAAGCATATAATTACATAAATTACTGTTATCCTTTCTTATGATATAGTAAATGAACAACTTTTTTTGTATGACTTTCTTTTGGTCGGACTAACAAATACTTTTGGTTTGAAAATCCACCTGTCATGCTTTTAAGTGGTTAAGAAGTGATGGCATCACCAAAATCTTTCAAACACTCGTATGACACCTACTAACTTGTAGCTACATGCCCTACTTAAAAGTGATCATTGCTTACATTTCTCTAAATTTACATCAGTCTACCATTGGGAGAGTGTCTAACTAGGGAATTTTATGCATATATTTGGCTGAATACTTGAAGGATCTCCTAGAATGCTAGGATAAAAAATCTCTGCCATGAATTTAGCCTGCTCATCACTGTGTAGGATACCCCAAAGAGATGGTTATCAGCCAGCAGGGTATGCTATTAAATCATTAATCTTTTTATCAAGTCGAACAACTCAGTAACCGAATGAGTGGATGAATGAACAAGTATGGTTATATATGACTGTGAGAGTTAGCAACAAAGAAATGTAGTGAATGAGAACATTAAGTGAAAACATAAGTTATCTAAGTGAATATAAGTTATCTAAGTGCCTAAGTGCAGCCAGAATTCACTACATCACTCCCCCCTCCCCCTCTCCAGTGCCTCAAGGCACATAGTCCACAAGGTGACGGGGGAAGTGAACACGACGTCCTGAGCGTGTAGTACGAGGGGAGTCGGCGGCGACTGTAGTAGACGGTGGATCGGGGCGATCCATATCGAGGTGCGCAGGCTTGAGCCGATCGATGGAGACGGAGTCAGTACGACCTTCCAGGGAAAGAGTGAAGAATTTATCATTGCGTTTGACCACCGGGAAGGGACCCTTATATGGAGGCTGCAGAGGCTTGCGGACGCCATCACAGCGGACAAAAAAATTAGTTGCTGTAGCCAACCCATCAGCGACATGACTGGAACGCGAAGCAGGTCGAGGTGGTTGAGGACGAATGGACTGGAAGTGTGACTTGAGCCGAGAAACAAAATCGGCGGGATCAGGAAAACAGGCAACTGGAGAAGGGTCGAAAAATTCACCAGGGAGCCTGAGACCAATGCCGTAAACCAATTCTGCCGAGGTAGAAGAGATATCCATCTTGTAGGCTGTTCTGATTCCTAAGAGAATGAGAGGTAGAGCGTCCATCCAGTCTTCCGGTTGAGATCGGGCTGTGAGAGCAGCTTTCAACTGACGGTGGAAACGCTCAACCATGCCATTGCTTTGTGGGTGATACGCCGTGGTCCGAGATCTCTTAGAACCACAAAGAGACATGAGATTAGTCCATAGACGGAATTCAAACTGTCGTCCACGGTCCGTGACAATAGTAGAGGGTACACCAAATCGTGAAATCCAGCCACCTAAGAAAGCACAAGCTACAGCTTCAGCAGTGATGGAAGTAAGTGGAATGGCTTCGGACCAATGTGTGTATCGGTCAACACAAGTCAGCAAATATGTGAATCCTCGGGAAGGTGGCAATGGTCCAACCAAGTCAATGTGAATGACATCAAAACGAGCAGTCGGAGAAGGAAAAGATGAAACAGGAGCTACAGTGTGACGCTGGATTTGACACTGGACGCAGGATCGAGTCCAACTACGCACATCCGAGTAGACTCCAGGCCACACAAAACGGGAAGTGATGAGCTTTTGCGTAGCACGAATGCCTGGGTGTGATAAACCATGTAGAGAATCGAACACGATGCGTCTCCAAGGGAGTGGTACTAAGGGACGCTGTACCCCTGTAGAGGTGTCACACAGTAGAGGATCACTCGAAGTAGACAGGGGAATAGCTTCCACGACCAGTGGAGAGATTGAGGAAGATTGCAAAGAACGAACTTGCGGGTCAGATGCCTGTGACTTGGCCATAGTGCCGTAGTCTATGGAGGGTGGCTGACCAGATAGAAGAGCGTTGGTCTCTATTCGGGAGAAGGCATCCGCTACTACGTTGTCCAGTCCTCGTATGTGCCGAATGTTGGAAGTGAATTGTGATATATAATCAAGCTGTCGTGCCTGCCGAGGAGAATGGTGATCAGAACGGGAGTTCAGCGCAAATGTAAGGGGTTTATGATCGGTGAGGACATGGAATGGTCGTCCCTCAAGGTAGTATCTGAAATGCTGAATAGCAAGATAAATTGCTAGTAACTCCTTATCAAAGGCACTGTATCTGGTCTCAGCAGGAGACATCTTCCTGGAGAAGAAGGAGATAGGACACCAAGTTCCCTCGATGTGTTGCTGCAGAACTGCACCAATAGCCGTATCTGAGGCATCGGTCACTAGACTGAGTGGGAGCATCACTGTGAGGATGGAACAGGAGCGAAGCCGCAGCTAGAGCCTTCTTTGTTGCATGAAAGGAGGCCAGAGCAGAGTCATTCCAGGATAAATTTTGGGACTTTGGTTTGGATGAGGAGAGAAGAGCATGTAGGGGTAGCATCATTTCCGCACAACGTGGAAGAAAACGATGGTAAAAGTTCACTAGACCAATAAACCAACGCAACTGACGAGGAGATTCCGGTTGAGGAAAATTGCGGATGACCTGAACTTTTTGAGGAAGCGGGGTGATACCGTGGCGATTAACCCGGTGTCCGAGAAAGTCCAGCTCGGCGACGCCAAAGAGGCACCTGTTAGGATTGACAACAACACCGTACGAGGAGAGACGCTCAAATACAGTTCGCAAGTCCTGGAGATGCTGCTCTGGGTTACGGCTGGCAATAAGAATGTCAACGATATAGGAGTAGACCACGGGAACTCCGCGGAGGACTTGGTCCATGAAGCGCTGGAAAGTCTGAGCTACGTTGCGTAGTCCGAACGGCATCTTGACAAACTCAAACAGTCCAAACGGTGTTGTTACGGCTGTCTTGTGGACATTAGAGGGGTCCACAGGAATCTGGTGATACGCCCTCACCAGATCCAGCTTGGAAAATATGGTGGCACCCTGTAAAGTGGAAGAAAAATCATGCAAGTGCGGAATGGGATGACTGTTACCCGATTAAGAGCACAATAGTCCCCACAGGGTCGCCAGTCACCCGGAGCCTTCTTTGGCACCAAGTGAAGCGGGGAAGACTAGGCGCTAGAAGAGGGTCTTATGATACCAAGTTGAAGCATATGCTGAAACTCTTGTTTGGCCACACGGAGACGGTCTGGTGCTAGGCGTCTGGGCCAGGCTGATACTGACGAACCAGTGACGTCAATGAAGTGAGTGATGTCATGCTTGACCGTATCGTCTGGCGAGCAAACTCGAGTGAGAGAAGTAAACTCTGACAGCAAAGTGAGGTAAGGACTGCTGGTATCCTTGGGGTGGATGGATGGACTGGGAGAAGAAAATGTAGAAAAGATGCCTTGAACATGAAGACAGGTTTGTGAGTCGCTGAGCTGACGACGCTGCATATTAACCAAGAGGCCGAAATGTCTGAGAAAGTCAGCACCAAGGATGGGCTTAGAAACCTCCGCAATCAAGAAAACCCAGGGTAAAGAGCGTCTGAGTCCGAGATTGAGGGTTAACGAACGTGTCCCATAGGTACGAATGGGCGTGTTGTTCACAGCATGGAGTGTAAGACCGTCTGACAGGTGCTGCCGATCGACCCGGCTGGGAGGAATGACACTGACTTCAGAACCTGTATCGACTAAAAATTGTATCCCCGAAGACACATCTGTTACGTAAAATAGGTGACTGTTGGAAGAGAGGCCGGGAGCATTAGTCGCCGCTATGGTCCGGCCTGGAAGTTTCCCCAACTGCACGGGTCCTTGCATTTCTTGGCAGCAACGCCATATCTCTCGTGGTACCAGCAGACGGGTCCATCTGTGAGTCTGGCGGGGCTGGGTGTACGCCGATACCGTGGGTTGCTACGACGAGACCGGGAGGGGCTGCGTCCACGTTGAGGAAGTTCTCGCGAAGATAGTGATTTGACAAGGGCTGTCAGGCGTGCTATTTCCTCCTGGAGTTGCCCCAGGTTAGAACTATCGGAGCCTGAGCCTGAGATCGCGGCAACAGATGGTGTGGAGACCTCTATAACCTTGTCGGCCATGTCCGCGAGCTTACTAAGGTCCATTGAGGCATCTGCGGAGGCAAGAACCATCCTGACATTAGCTGGGAGACGCTGCAGGAGCAGCTCGCGGAGAAAAGAGGTAGCGTCGGATGAGGAGCCAAGTGCGGTCACCCAGCAGTTGCTGCATTTGACGGAGAAGCTGAGTCGGTTTACGGTCACCCAGTTCTCACCACTGATAAGTTGCTGCAACTTGTGCTGTTCAGAAGTTGCTGTCCGTTTAATAAGTTCGACTCGGAGAGCATCGTAAGGGGACTCGGCAGGGGGTCTGAGCAGCAAATCTCTCACTTCCACCGCAAAAGTAGGACTTAGCGAGCTGACTACATAGTCAAACTTTGTCTTCTGTGCTGTAATACCTCTTGTGGTGAACTGTGCATCAACCGGGGCAAACCAAACTTCGGGGTCAGCAGGCCAGAACGGTGGCAGTTTGATGCTAACAGCAGAAACGGTTGCAGGCTCGTCTGCCATTGGTGGAGCACTTCTTGGATTTTAAAGTAGTTTGTCAGTAGTTATGGGAGTATTATTACTATTTATTACATATGCCATTCAGATGTTACAGTCATGAAGATGGCTATACTAGAATGTTCCTCAAAAGTGAACAAATGCTAATAGTATAATGTGGGGGCCGAGAGAGAGAAAGCAAAGCAGGAACTCATTGAACTCTGAACTCTTTCATGTGCGTGTAGGAATCTAGTTTGTATTTCATCATTATAGCGCGAGAAATGACGTTACGCTCGTGGCACGGGCCTCAGTATGAATAGCCCGCGCCTGGTGAAGTTAGTTCTGTACTCGTTCTGTCTTTTTTGTTCTACTTACTGTTTCTGTTGTGTGATTGGATTAAACCCTATTACTTGGCAGCACGGTTTGGGACACGTAAAGGATAGCTCCACATAGCTGCAGGACACCGAACTTGGTGGCAGCAATTATACTTGTTAGGAAGGGCTCGTGGTTCTCGTTCCCGAAGCAGACCACTTGAAACCCCCCACATATACATTCAGGCTGTAGATGAAATGTTGTCATATTCAGCTTCCTGTTGTAATAATTTGTGTACCAAGTCCATCCCAATATAACGCCTAAGCTTATTGTGTAAAGGGGATTTTGCCTAAATATAATTTTCTATGCTTTTAGAACAGACCTATTCATTTATAAGACTAAAGAGAGCCCTAGAGTTGCGCTTTGTGATGGGTTAAAACATAATTTGTCACAAGAAGCACGCCACATTTGTATAGTGGGATCTATTCATATAAGGCCGTTGTTAGGCAGTTGAGGTGCAGCGATGTGTCGTGAAAAGAGTCCATTTACAACCATAACAAAATCTGTAAATGTCTTGATAATTAGAGTTAAAAAGATTTACAAGGCTGTAGAAGTTTACAGTCTAGTTATCAACACATACACTTATGGTAGTCCATGGACACTTTTCAGGCATTGTAAGATGGTCTCTGCTAATTGATAACCTGCTGATAGATATTTTGGTCCGAACTTAAGCAGCTTACTAAATATTGGCGCAATTCCACAGTAGCATTCTCATCATTTAGGTAAGAAAGTGATCTAGTCATGACATGCTGATCCATGCAGTCATCATCAGCTCCAAAAGATTAATGAGAAGATGCTATCAAAAAGTCACACTATTTAATTTAGAATAATGTGTGTGTGTTTTTTAAAGTTAAGTGATGTGTGTTTCACATACAACTATGACTACAACATTTCTATCAGTCTGTTTATATCAAATTTTGTTCTTTATATATAAATTTGTTTATATGATTAACTTTGAAAATTAATCTACATTTTCACTTCTCTTTGTGTACATTTAGACTCTATCAATAGTTAGCTTGAGACACACCGCTTTTTTCTATCATTTTTACAAAAAAATTAATTTTAATATTTTGTGCTCGCTGAATAGCTTTGTATTTATTTCGAATTTTGAATTTTATTAACTAGACATTTCTACTTCTTATTAATGATGGACACGAAGCACTATTGAATGAATGGATTCTATTATCATTAGAAAGCTTTGTCCAGCAGTATGTCTGTGTACTTTTATAGTAATGTATTTTGACATTTTCACATTTTAAACCATGTAGAGAGCCTGAATATAGAGCTATATGGAGCATTACTTGTCTATTTTTATCATCGTCATTAGACATTCAAATAAGATCCATGTGAGTTGCAACAACATTCTTAATACTCTACATGTAAATTGGTTTAATAAGAGATATTTACTCATAGGTTTCCTTTGGTTTGTTATGCTGAACACATTTCCGCTGAGGAATTGCTGCAAATATTGTGTGTTAGCACAAAATCATTTTATAATACTCAAGTAAGCTAACAGTCATTTTATAACTGTTTTAAATCACTTATTGCTATTCTAATTAGTTAATATTTTTTAATTTGAGTACTTCTTTAGCAAAATTTATCACATAGTCTATTTTCACTACCTTTAAAATCCGGTACTAAATTATTCTATTAATTATGGAATTTGCATTTTGAAAAAAATATGTAATAGTGTATTTATTCAGTGATTGTTATCTGTTCATAAGCCAGATAATTGTAATCAATGTCTTTATTTAGAATGAATCCAAAAAACTTCAGTTACTGCAGAAATTTAAAGATTCTAATTATTCATCACTTCTTAAAGTTGTTGATTATTGCATATAATAATTTTCTGAACAAACTTTATTTAAATTACTCACTGGATTGTTTTCTATACAATTTTTTGTTGATGTTGTTGCTTCCCATTAAATTCTTACTGTACCTATTTTAAAATTCAACTCTATAATGAATATTTACCTTGTGAAAAGCATGCACTATAATAGCTATACTTTTTATCACAATAGTTGCTTTTACATAATTAATAAACTAAGTAAAAGTACTTTTTTAATGTGCATGTGAAAAAAATGAAATTACATAATTAATAAAGTTGATATGAAAGGATAGCTAGTTGGTTGAATTTACAATGTTTTACTCATAAATGTGAATTAATAAAAATAAATTATTCGCCTTAGTTGTTTATTACAATGACTTTAATTATCAATGTAAAAATATACATTTTAAACAAAATCAATGTGGTGGTAAGTAAATAAAAGCAAATGATGTAACAAAAAAAAATTAAGAGGTGTGTTAAGTGGTTAAATCATGAGTGAATGAATGACTGAATAGAAAAAGTCAAGGGGTAACTAAATATACCACTAACTAAGTTTTGCTTACTTCACTTCATTTATTTATAAGTCCATGAATTTCAAACTTGTTTACATTGATGAGGGTATATGGAGATGGATGCTGAAAGGGGGGTCAAGCTATACACACCCGAATAAGTAGTACTGCCACCAGGATTGTTAGTTACCTGCAATGTACTGTACACTACTCTCAAGCTATAGCTAGACCCATAGACGGAGTAAGTCAAACAGGTTTGCTTAATGTACACCAGGTTTAATTGGATCTGAAATGAAACCATGGGTGGCTCAGTTTTATACATTCGCGACCCACGGGTGAAACACAATTAGAAAATATGCATTGAGCGTGTGTGACACGCCCGGTCATGCTCAGACAAAAAAATAAAAATAAGTGCACAAAAAGTGGGAAAATAGATACACACTAACGAATGTAGGAAAGTATGTCTGTTTATTGTTTGTTAGGTGTGGTTGTTAGGAGATGCACTAACAGGAACAAACAAGATCTTGTAGCAAGAAAATATATGGCCTATTTTACAATGATAAATCTTGGCAACACCCACTAAATCCTATAAGATCTTAGATTATTTTCACTAGGGAACACATGAAAACACATTAAATGTATTAAATAATTTTTTTTATAAAACTTACAGGTAGTATAGAGTCACTAGATTAGTTCTTACTAAGGCTGAGATAAATAATTTAGGCTGTAAAGATTGTGTTCCAGCAATTCAGCTATTCAGTTTATGTACTACTTTACCCTAACAAAGGTAACTTAATGCTTTCTAGTTGGATATGATAGATTCAACTGCATAGATATTTTCACAATAATATTTTTAGGTACGTGACCTGTGAGATATCTCATGATATCACAAAATGTTATCTCATGGCTGTATTGCGCAAGCTTATATCAGAAAAGTTGTATAAACTCTGACTGGCGTACAATTGTTTGGGTTTTTACAGCTACATTAGTGGGGAGACTCTAGTGAATTTTTGCCAACTTTACAAAAGTTTCGATATCAATATCTTCTAATGAAGGCATTGCTTGATTTATAACACCAAAAAGTTGCGTCCACCTTTCTTCAAATGATGATTTTGATAGCCAACCT
>WLWI01001110.1_pt1 | contig 23591 bp, 23 predicted proteins | sample 6701501 | NCBI WGS metagenome assembly WLWI01 (sample SAMN12718690, study PRJNA515312) | sponge metagenome | isolation source: marine sponge | host: Mycale hentscheli | place: New Zealand: South Island, Marlborough, Capsize Point | collected 2014-11-01 | reverse complement strand
GGGGTCTAAATATTACTCAAATATCCAATAATATTGGCTACGATTATTCCAGCAACTTTAGCACGGCATTCAAACGTTATTTCGGCATATCGCCCAAATCGATTAACTCTCAGCACTAAATTATTATGGGTGCTCTGCGCCGCTTTTAACATTAAGTTACGATATCTTTTCGCGCCAGTAACTGTTTCACAATAAAATATTTCAACACAAGCCTTATATAGGCAAAATCAATTCTGTTATTTCAATACTGCGTTTTTAGTGAGGATATTATAAATCCGCATATAAATTACTAGTTTCTGAATAAGTAATATTCATTTTGACATAATATTCTTGCCTCTCCATATCGAAAATCGATTCCTCTCATGATGTGCATCTCATCTGATGAAATCGATTCGGGTCAGCAATAAAAATTATAATGGGGAGATAAGCAGTGAATAATTTACGATCTACCAGCGGGTATTCAAGACTCGCTCGGCTTACCAGAATGGTTACAGTAATCAGCTTTTTTTCAGTATCAATCAAAGTTTCAGCAAACAATCTTCTTGAAGAAATAGTAGTGACTGCGTCAAAACGGGGAGAGCAGTTACTGCAAGATACACCTATGACAATACAGGCAATAAGCGGTGCGGTATTGGAGGCCTCTGGTGTAGCTAGCATTGAAGACATCGCAAGCAGGATACCCGGCTTTACCGCGTTTAACGCAGGCGCAAACCAGAAAAAACTTAAGATACGTGGCATATCGAGTACAAGTGAGTCAGAGCCTCAGGAAACAGTAGCCATATATCTGGATGATGTACCGCTGACTGGTAATGGCGGTACCAATAATGAAAATGGCGCTTCTCCCGATTTGTCCCTGTTTGATCTCGATAGAGTTGAAGTGTTGAAAGGTCCACAAAGCACCTTATACGGAGCCGGTGCGATGGGCGGCACGGTGCGTTACATACTAAATAAACCGGACACGCAAGAATTTGATGCGAAGATCAGCGCAGGTTTTTCCGATACAGAAGAAGGTAGTATGAGTTGGCGGACAGACCTTATGGTCAATCTACCGGTAAATGATGATTTTGCTTTACGTATGGTAGCTCATTATCGCGAGGATGGAGGCTATATCGACAATCTTGTTCAAACTGGACTTCAAAATGAAACAAAAAAGGGTCCGACCAGTAATCTTGATGATAGTGGCCTCGGATCGATACTGATGACAGCGCTCTGGATGCCAACGACTAAGCTGAGTCTGACAGGCCGCTACATGCATTATGATTACTCTGTAGATGGCGAAAGTAGCGTCGATGCGAATACGGGTGTAAAAGTCGCACCGGCATTGGCATTGAATAGAGATGATTTACAGCAGGTGAGACTCGTTGAAGAGACAAACGATGATGATATTGATCTCTTTTCTTTAACCATAAACTACGACCTTGAATGGGCTTCCTTTACCTCCACAACATCACATTATTCTCGAGATGCTCGTGATACACAGGATACATCAATTGTTGGGCCACTTTTCTTTGGTGGAGCGCCCGCAACACTCGGTGCTACGATTGGTGTGCCATTTCCTCTCATTAACGATAATGAGCATGAACAAATTGTTGAAGAGGCTCGTTTGTCATCTGTCGGTGATGGAAAACTGCAGTGGTTACTCGGTGTTTATTATCAGGATCTTGATAAGGAGTTTAACCAGAGTGGAACGGCACCAGGTGTTGATAATTTGCTTGGAGGCCTTACTACATTATTGGGAAATACCGATGTCATATTTGAAAGCACAACCAATCAGACACTAGAGCAAATAGCAGTATTTGGCGAGATCACCTATCAACTTAGTGAACAAATGGAAATTATTCTTGGTGCGCGATGGTTTGAGGTGGAACAAGATTTCACTCAGACGGCAAACGGTTTGATTAATGGTGGGGCAACAATAGTTAGTGGCTCAACAAAAGAAGATGACATAAATCCGAAGGCGACCTTGTCCTATAGTGTTAATAACGATGTGTTGTTATACGGCACCGCAGCGAAGGGTTATCGAGCAGGTGGTATTAATCAACCAGTACCCTTGGATGCCGGCTCAGGTTGTCGCACGGAAGTAGAGTCATTAGGATTGACAGCGGCACCTGCTTCCTTCAATTCAGATTCAATATGGAACTACGAGATTGGCACAAAAACCGCCTGGCTGAATAGTCGTATGCAATTTAACGCGGCGATATTTCATATAGATTGGAGCAACATTCAGGTTAGAAGACAATTGGGCTGCGGATTTACCTTTTTTGCAAATAGCGCCGAGGCCGAAGTAAATGGTTTTGAAATTGATGTGCAGATGCAGGCGACAAACCTACTCTACCTTGCAGGAACCATTGGTTATAGCGATGGCGAACTAAGCAAAGATGACTCTTTTCTCGGTGCCTTGAAAGGAGATGAGGTACCCGGTGTTTCCGATCTAACTCTCAGCGCGACTGCAAAATATGATTTCCCAGTATTCGGCAGAGATGCATATATCCGTACAGACTATAGTTATGCCAGTGAATTCAATTCATTATTCACCGCCGCAGGCACAAATATAGCGAACAGAACAGCCGGTGGGTTTAGTATAATTAATTTGAGAGTGGGTATGGACCTGCAGGAGAACTGGTCCGTATCTGCATTCGTGAATAATTTGTTCGATGAACGTGGTGTATCAGGAACACAAAACAATCTATTTGGTGATTATGAATTCCTACTACGCCCACGAACATTTGGATTAAAAACAACTTATTCATTTAACTAAGATTAGCCTCCTCTATTATGTAGTTAGCAAAGCCCGATAGCCTGATTAATCGGCTATAAAAAAGGAGCGCCGCAATTTGGCTAAGTTGCGGTGCTCTTATGTATTCAAATTAGTTCTGTAGTGAAAGGAGTATCATCAGATGTTCAGGAGCTTTAAGTACATAATTACTTCGATCGTAAATTTTGTCTCTTACATTGGTCTTGATAGCCTTCCTTTTCCCTTTTTTGTTATTGTGTCCACAGAAATTGCTGAGGAAAAAGAAATCCGGAATATACGTGCATTGTCCAATCAAGCAATTTTGAGTCGAGATATTGAAGCGCTTCGAAATACCTGGGTGAAGGATCTGCACGTAACGCTTAGTAGTGGAGACGTGGTATCGAGCAGTGATGAAATGGGGAAGCTGTTTACAAAGGCGTTCTCGGACCCGGATTTTTTTACTTATAGGCGGACACCTGTTGAAATCAATATGAGTTCGATTAAAAAGTATGCTGCGGAACAAGGAAAATGGCTCGGTCGTTGGGAAAATGGAAGTAGTGAAATTTCTATTGAGGGGATCTACATGGCGCAATGGCATAAGGTTGATAAAGGCTGGCGAATTCGATCTGAACTTTATGTCGCTTTGTCGTGCAGTAGTGGTTAGCCACGGCAATTTCTTCACACACATAAAAATATACTTTTAAAAGTAAAAATGTATTTTCTCAATGAACGTTCGAGCAAAGCAGGAATAAAAGCACGACGTTAAGCTTCCACAAAATTGACACCAATAGGCATTCTTGTAATCGCCCAAACAGGGTATATCTCGCATACCCTGTTTGGGTGACAGATATTTATTTTAGCTACCGAGCTTAAAATATTTGTCTATACTTAGCCTTGAGTTAGACGGCTAATAGGTGGAGGGAGTCATGAAAGAGACAGGTAAGTATTTTTTTGGGCGTTCGGCAATACATTCATCTGTAGATGTCAGCCTGGATGAAGTCATCGCCTTATTGCGTCACGCAATCGACAAAGGTGTTGATAAAAGTAATAAGGTGGTTATTCCGCTTCGCGATGCTTTAAATGAGATTCTTGATCAAAAAGATAAATACCAAAGCCCAGGTGAATTTCTACCCACTGTCATCGTAGAGAAATATAAGGCCCTGGTCACTTTAACCTATCCTATAACGGGGAAAACAATACTGGGTGGTTACAATAGCCGCAAGTATCTTCGTCGTATTGGAACTCTGGCATTTGTACTATTACTAATCATTCTGTTTGATGGCTTTACCGATGTGTATCTAAATGATATTGATGCTGGTGAAGAAGGGTGGCAATACTGGTTAAAGATAATTCAGAATGATTTTATCAATATCATGATTCCATTTGTCTGGGGGGCCTTAGGTAGCTGTGTCTACTTAATGAAGTTACTTTCAGACCTGTATCAGACTCAGACATTTGATGCTGATAAATTTCATGGATCTTCAACACGTATACTCCTTGGCGCAATATTGGGTGGTTTTGTTCAATACATTTATTCACCCGAAAGTTTCACCTCAGAAAGTTTAACTCTGGATGCCAATGCCATGGCATTCCTTACTGGAGTTGGTGTAAAGGTATTCTATGGGGCACTCGAGAAACTAATAGCGGAACTTGCCAAGTTACTTAAATTGCCCTCTGATTTTCCCAAACAACAACAGTCCATAAACGAGTTCCTGTTGCAGCAGCTGGAATCACTTGAAGCGGAAAGTGATTCTGCAAAGGTTGAATATCTGCATGAGTTAATGGACAAAACTAAAACAACGTAAAGGACATGGAGAGACTTCAATGAAAACACTTATCAGATGTCTGCTTACAGTTATCATACTGACTAATCCACTAGTCTTCGTAAATGCAGAATTCGCCCATTCTGGCTTGTTGGAAGTACATTATATCAACGTAGGCCAGGGCGGCTCGACGCTGATCATTGGACCGAACGGTACAAAAATCATCTACGACTTTGGCAATGTGCCTGGTGACGATAATATTGTTCCCTATTTACGAGATATTGGGATATCACCTGAAGACGGCATTGACTATGCCATTGTAGGTCATCTGGACAGGGATCATTATTATGGTTATCTGGATGTCATTGAAGCCGGATATGATGTTTATGTTGCCAACTATTCTTCAGGTAGTACAAAGACAAGTTCAACGATAAAAAAACAATGGTCGACACCTGCCAGGAATAAGACCACCGCTGGTAAAGTGCGGTCTATCCCTGTCGGGCTTTCTATTTCCTTAGGTGACGGTGCTGAGATGACAGTCATCGCTGCTAATGGTCGAGTCTATGGTTATAAGGAAGCTATGTATGTCCCCAATGAGAACGATCGCTCGATAGCAGTTCTTATTCGCTATGGTGATTTCCATTACATTTTGGATAGTGATCTGGGTGGTGGTAAGGAGACGTGCTCAAAACATCAAACAGAGCAAAAAAATGTCCAGTCGAGAGTAGCAGATGCACTCATCGAATATGGATATATTGATAAAAACTTTGGTGTTGATGTGCTTCACGTGTCTCATCATGGCAGTGAGAGTTCCACGACAGCGGATTATTACAACAAGATGAAACCCGAAATCGCGTTAATAAGTGTGGGCGTAGATCAAAGAGCGAGCTATAAACATCCGAGAGAAGATGTTGTTGATGGAATATTGTTGGATTTTGAAAATCGCTTTGTGGGAGAAGAACATAATAATTGTGTTACTGCACCGCCGGTTGAATATGTATTTCAGACGGAAGATGGCCTTGCAGGCACAAGCTCAACGGGCAGAACAACCTTTTCCGGCCTTCCGATCGGCGATATCAAACTCACCACTGATGGCGATCAATACTATTGGGTATCCGGGAATAACCGTGTCCATGGTGATAGTAAACGCAAGGCTAAGGCCAATAACGAACAATGGCAATTCACAATTGATGAGTTAAAAGTAACTGAATAGTCGAAAAAATAATTATATATTAAGGTTTATTTATGAGCATTTCGTTTCATAAGCATAATTCTCAATTCTTGCCAAAGACTTGCCAAGTATTAAAATCGTGAATTGATAATTCAATGATTCAATGTTATTGCTGGCACAAAGATTATTTTAATTAACGATAAAAGGAGTAAATTATGTTGCCCTCCAAATTGCAGGAAATTAAAAAAAATATTGAAAGAAAATCATCTAGTTCAAGAACAGATGGCGAAAGTGAGCTTCTTAACGAGCTTAAAGTACTTGAAGAGTTTCTTGAGGACAGGAATGGCTTGGTGGAATTGAGCGAAGAGGTGAGATCGAAGGCCCAAATCACATCTGGCCCCGGTGGTCCATGTGCCTGCTGTGGTAAATATTAATGTCACTAAAAGGTTATTTCAGGGTTTTTAGAGACCCAGAAAATCAGGATAACATTCACTTTCAGCAAATTGTTTTGGCGGAAGGGGAGAGTATACCGGAAGAACAGTTAACACTAAGGGACGAAGTCGACAACGTACAAACTACAATCAGAACGCTCTTTCTGGGGGAAAGAGATAAGTTTGAGGAATATTTCAAATCATTGCTTTCTTTGGCGCAATTGGGACTGGTAGGCGATTCAGCCAACCCAGAGCTTGCATCCCGTGCCCTGACCTCTCTCAAAAACGAAATATTGACGAGGGAGGGCGGTGGAATAAAGAACAAATACATGAAGGATCTGGGGGAAAGAGCGCTTGTCTTCAGTCTTCCCGTTCTTTTATTGGCTGTGCTGATACATCAATTTACAATCGGCTTGGAGACCTTGCGAAGTTTTCTATTTCTCTGGGTAGGTGGCATGGCGGGTGTCTGGTTATCATTTGGTGCAAGAAAAATTGAACTGAAATTCGAAGAACTGAATATGCTGGAAAAAGATCAGCTTAATCCATCCATTCGTTTGGTGTTTGCAGGCTTATTGACTATCGTGATGGGTTTGCTCATATCCACTGAAGCACTTGTTTTGGAACTGGGTGGCTTATCAACAAAAGAATTTCAATTAAACGTACAGGTTCCCTTGATAATTGGAATTTTCTGTGGATTAAGTGAGCAGGCCTTATCAACAAAGGTAGCCCAGCATGCAAGTGATTTCCTTGCATTGAAATAGGCTGTTCGGCGAGAGAGTACTCGCTCTATGCTGAAAAATATTTATCTATATTTATTATGAAGCGGATTCAACTGTGGGGGCTAGGGTAGTCGTAGGAGGAGCCAAACCTCTCAGTTTACTCCTGAATTCATCAGTTATACTTCGCGCTTCATTGCGATTACGGACGACGCGCGGAGTGATAAGCACCAGTAATTCTGTCCTTCGATTTTCGTTGCTTGTCTGACCAAACAATTTGCCTATTAATGGGATTCTGTGAAGTCCGGGTATACCGCCTTCGTTTTCCGTTTGTGTATTTTGTATAAGTCCGCCTAATACAATAGTTTCTCCGGAGTTAATGGCGACAACACTCTCTATCTGACGTTGTTGAATGGTGGGTGCATCTATATTGGAAGAGGTTGTACTTACAGCACTACTAACCTCCTGCTTTATCTCCATAGTAACCAGGCCACCGCTGTTGACTCGTGGCGTAACTGTTAAGGTCACGCCTGTTTGTCTGAACTGGATTTCGTTTACAGTGGGTGCATTAGGGTCAATATTACTAACCGACTGCCTGGATGGTACCGGAATTTCATCACCCACATTAATCATTGCTGTTTGATTATCAAGTACCATCAGCGATGGAGAGGAGAGTACGTTAATTTCAGATTCATTTTGCAGCGCATTTAAAGCGACTCTCACCTGGTCAGCCGCATCCACTACAGTAAATGAAAACCCGGGGCTTAAGGCAGCTAAACCGGTATCTCCAAGATCAAGTGTGCCTCGTCCTTTCTTATCGTCAATTCCATTTTTAAAAAACCACTCAACACCATAACTAAGATCATCTCTCAAACTGACTTCAAGAATACTGGCTTCGATTAGTACCTGCAGTGGCACCACATCGAGCTTTTTGATCGCATCTGCCACCATCTTATAGTCTTGTGGTGTCGCCAACACAACTAAGGCATTGCGTATATCATCTGCGATAATCTCTATTGCTTCACTATTCGGTAATGCCAGACCTGGCGCTCTGGAGTTTTCTCCTCGGGACGAATTGGTAGTAGTATTCCCTTCGGTGTTCGATGCGCTTGTTCCACCATTGCTGATTTCAACTGGTGTCAGACCCGGTGCGAGCTTGGCGGTTTGTGTAGATGTATTGTTTCGGGATGATGTACCGAATATTTGGCTCAAGATGTCGCCAATTTCTGTTGCTTTCGCGTTTTGCACATCATAAACATATAAGCGTTGTCCCGCTTGCTCACCCGGCCTGTCAAGTCTATGCAGCCAAATTTCAACTTCACGCAGAGCCGTAGTGGTCGAACCAATCCATCCAGTAATTCTTTGCTGTCATCGCCTTGGATTCCACTCATGATTGAATCGAGCTCGGACTTCATGGTCTTCGGATCAACATAATCGAGCGGGTATAGACCAACGGACATGCCCCGTAACCAGTCGACATCAAACACATCTATAGTGTCCTGGATGAGGGTGATCTCCTGCGGGCTACCAGAGGCAATCACCAGGTTACGTCTTTTATCAATGCGAATATCTTTACCATCGCTGACGAAGGGTTCGAGAATTTTTTGCATTTCCTGAGCTGCGATAAAACGTAAAGGAATAATACGTACGGCATAGCCATTTGAATTTTCCCTTTCCACATATTCGGGCGCGAGATTACCTGCTACTGCTTTATCCTTTGGTAGTATCCGATATATGTCATCCACTTCTACAAGGGCCGCGCTATTCATGCTCAGTATTTCATCGAGCAAGGGTATTAACTCATTTTTATTGAATGGCCTGGCAGTTTCAATGGTAACCTTGCCTGCTACTTTTGGATCCATGATAAAAGTACGATCCAACACATCACCCAATATGACTTTGACGAATTCACGTAAATCAGTATCTTGAAAATTTAAGGTGATATCACCATCACTTGATTTATAGGTAGACTTTGTCTGTTTATTTGGGCTGGCGATGAATTCGCCACTACCCATTTCTATGATCTGCTGTTGCTTTGGCTGAAGGGAAGTGTTTTCAGTGCTGGCTAAAGGTGTCATGTTATCAGGAACGCCTGTTCCTATAGGTTCTTCATGTTCATTTGTGCTGGGTACTACCTGGGAAGCTGTGTTGTTATTAACAGGCAAATAGTTGCATGCCCCGACAAAGAATATCAGGTAAATGAAATAAATAAGGGATCGATAAAGCTTTGCACTTCTCATGTTACTTCTCCCTGGCAGAGCCAAGATTCCATTTTAAATTATTATTGTAGAGGACAGCCTCTTTCACTCTCTACTTACTGTTAGAGTATAACGAAATTTTCACTTACACATAAAATATATTCATTCAAATAGTATTAATTATCAGGTTTAGTACTCGTAATGGGTGATGTTTGTGTGTTCTGGTCGGTATCTTTCTCTTTCTTAGTTGGCGAAACGGCCTCGACAACATCTTTCTTTTCATTGTCACTTTTATGATTGGCATCAATTTTAACGGGTGATCCTTTCACCATGAGTTCCAGCTGCTTAACTTCTGTGCCTTTCTCCAGAGAGACGCGCTCAGGCTGGATATTAGTTAAGGTCCAGCCATCCAATTCATCACCTTCATTTAGTTTTTGTAACTGTTTATTCTTTTTCGATTGCACCAGTGCTAATCGTTTGTTGTCCGTAATGATGATGGCAGATATTTGACAGATGGCGAATTTTCTGGTGAAAACTTCCGAGAAAAAGTGCTCGTCCCTGCGCTCGAGCAAAATACCGTTATTGAGGTTATTCTTGATGGGGCAGAAGGGTATGGTTCCTCATTTTTGGAAGAAGCCTTCGGCGGATTGGTTCGGGCCCACAGTTATTCTAAGGAGTTTTTGGATAGCCATCTAAAAATTATATCTAATTCAGATGAGTACGATATATATAGGAACATCGCGTACGAGTATATTCGGGACGCATTGGAATTGAAAAGCTAGCAAATTGCCTAATTACCTTGTGGCGAATCCCGTATATCTCGTCCCTATAACGATTTGCTGGAGATACTTATTAGATCAAGGCAACGCCGCTAATTACAGCCTGTTCCAATCCATTCATGCCGTTCTGCTGCACATTGAATAAAATAACCAAAACATAGGAGGCTTAACAAGCTGGAATAATAAGTTCTTGCGTATACTTATACATTTGTGTATAACTATTTATTAATACTATTTACCACAAGAAGTTTTAGTAAGAACGGAGACTTACTAAGAGTTAATACAGGGAGTTTACATGAGACTTTATACTTTATTTGTTCCTTTTTTATTACTGCCATCATTTGTACATTCCGGTGGAATACCGGTAATTGATGCTACTGCAATTGCCCGCCAGATTACTCAGTATCAACAAACCTTAAAAGATTATTCAACCCAGTTGAAAACACTCGGTGTTGAAAACCAGCAGCACCTGCAGATGGTCAAGGACTATCAACAGCAGATTAAGGAATACAAGGACTATCTGCATCAGGTACAGGGCCTAAGAAATATCATTTCTCGAAAAGACTGGGATGCCTTATTCCACACCGTATCCTCATATTATGGCACCGGCACTTACGCTGGAATCGCCACGAATATTAACTCAGGGGCTAGCTTGCGGGATCATATCGATCGAAGTATTGGTGAGCTTTATAGCATTCCCCCGAAAACTACTGAAGTAAGTAAACAGATGAGTCCGCTAGTGAGAAATTCGCAAGCCTGGCTGGAGACAGCAGGTAAGAGAAGAAATCTGTATGAACAATACCGCAGCCAAATGGAAATAGTTGCACGTAATAACAATGAATTATCGAGTCGCTCTAATAAAATACAGCGCTCCAGGTCCCTTTTTAAACTGGATGATAAGACCGATTTACAGGCCTTGCAAAATGTTGCCACCAGTAATTACCATATTCTCGATGAACTACAGGCAAGTAATCAAATACAAAATCAGGTACTGCTTCATCAAAACCAAAGAGTAATTCAGGCCCTTGATGCGGCAGAGTCAGTTCGATTAAGGGAGTATCAAAGGCTTAAAGCATTGCTTAACCGACCAGTGCAAAAGAATAGTTTTCACTGGAGTGAGGTCGAATTCTAAATTAGTAAACGTGTTTGATGTAAATTTGTACCCATAAATGGAATTAGAAACCAGATAAAAAATAGTTTGTCACTGAAACGTTCCTGGCTCTTCTTTTGAGAAAAGTCACCTTCGGTTTTCTATTTCCTGAAATTCAATTATTGCTTCAGGAGAAGAGCACATATGTCTGGTGCTTTAGGAAAACTCGTTTTTCTGTTGTTATTGTTACCTGGAACTGCCTTTGCGCAGTCGCCGGATGATATCGACTTCTTCAATCAGTTTATTAGCGACCTTTCCTTATTGGTAGGACGTCTTACTGATTCATCCACTGATCTTTATTATTTGGCGGATATACTTTGGACCGCTTTTGCCCTGATTATGATATTGATCGTCATCCTGAAGTATGTCGCCAATAGCACCACTATTCATGAGTTTATTTACTACCTGATCTTGATTATGGTCGCCAGGGTACTAATGGAAAACTACGATTCCATTACCAGTGCCTTGTGGACAGTGGCTCGTGAACTGGGTGATGATATTAATCGTCAAACCTTTAGTCAGTTCGGACTGGATAAGTCTGAGTATTCTACTTCCGCTGTTTTTGTATTCGATCTGGTGCGTAATCTCTTCGAAAGGGTAACTTTTCCGGGAGCAGGTAACTTGAGCATCTTTAACTTACCTTTTCAGATGGATGTTGCCCTCATCAATTTTATGATTACGGTAGTCTTCCTCATATCGGGGATCCTTTTATATGCTATCTCCCTGGTCGTATCATTATGGGGTTTGTGGGCCTTTGCCATAGCCAAGATCATAGGTTATGTCCTGATTCCTTTTATCATCATTAAACAATTCAACAATCTGTTTGATGGATGGCTAAATTTTATGATCGCCGCCTTGTTATTCTTTGTCGTAGCACAGATTAACCTGGCAATTTCTGCCCTTGTTTTACTCAATACCTTTGAGTCTGTCGTGATTGACCCCGCAAGTCCATTGAGCCTGGATCTATCCAACGCTGTCTATCTGATCGGATCTGCCGCCATGTTATTCCTGGCGTTGTTTGGCTTACTTAAAACAGAGTCATTAGTCAGTTCCATCATGTCCGGTGGCCTACGCGGTAGCAATATATTGCAATCGATGGCAACGGGTATGGTAATGCGGGCAACTTAAAGGAACGAGGGTGAAACATCGTATAGGAGAGTTGGATGTAAGGCTCAGGCAATCATTTAATCCTGACAACATTGGTCTATTGATAGCTAACCTAAACCGTTGGTATCTGATTGCCTTTGCCTTACTGATACTGCTTGTGTTGTTGGTTGCGCACACCATTGTAATTACAAAACGTCTCATCGACAACAGGGAAATTGTTTACGTGAAATTGTCTCCGGACGGAACCTGGTTTGTAGATATAAATGAAACCAGTGAAATAGATTTTTATACGACGACGGTAGATCACTTGATTGCTCAATATGTAAAACGCCGTTATCAGGAAGTACCCTATTCGGTGAAAGCAGACTATGGCTTCGCTTTATTGTTAATGCATCAGCAATTGGCTGCCAGTTTTTCATCTGCTGCAGGATTTAATGCACCGGCCAGGGCCGCACAGATAGCCAGTTGTCATCAATGTGGTAGCGTGGAAGTTGAAATCCGCGATATCTATCATTATGACAAGGACAAGACCGTATTTGGCCGTGCAGAAGGTACTCTCTACCGTAGCAATATCTATATCAACATCATTGATACCGCAAAGGATGGTACCAAAAGTGATATTGTCAGCAGTAAAAAGATTGTCGCACTGCAATGGCGTCTGCTATCCAGGGGAGAGATACCCGCGGATAAGCAATTCCTCATCCTAAATCCTCTGGGGCTGCAAATCATGAAGGAAGAATTGCTCAATGATGCAAGCTAAGGCATTACTGTGCATGTTTTTTCCCTTTGCAATCTCTGCAGATGGCATTACGTCGTGTAAAGAGGTGCATTATCGTGAAAATGTGACTTATTCGGTCAACGCCAGGCTACACCATGCAACGCATATTATTCTCCCCGAGCACCTGGTAGCAGATCCCATCTCAGGCAATAAAGAACTCTGGGTTACAGAAGGACGTGCCAATCACATCTTTATCAAACCTACGACACAAAATGATAAAGATGGTTTGAGTACTACCGTAACTGCGGTAACCCAGTCGAACAAATCCTTTCATTTTTTTGTGAAGCGATCAAATGACGCCTTTGATTTGTGCGTGGTGGTAAAAACTGATGGTGACTTGCTTGTTGGAGATGCCTTGTCTGGCATCATGGCGCCGAATGAACAACAGGTGCAGGGCTTACAAAACCAAACAACCTCCCTGCAGCATCAGCTACAACAATCCAATTTGTCGGCAAAGCGTAAAGTACAGGATGCTCTGTCGACATATAGAAATTATATCTATACCCGTTACCGTTGGTCTGGCGGTAAGAAGCCCTGGGGCAAGAACCTGATTAGCGATGTCTATGATGATGGTCGTTATACCTTTATTCGTCTGGTACACGATGTACAGGGGGTTTATGCAGTCTTCGCAAATCAGAACGATAAGGAGCAGTTTATTGATTACTCATATGATGAACAAAACAAACTTTATCGACTGACAGGTATCTTTGATTCCCTTTTCCTGAAGCAAGATGAGCACACTCAAATCACCATTCAGCGAGTGGATGACAACTCACATGGCAATTATTAAGCCCATGGCAAAGGACGAAATAGGGGCTGCAGCACTGGAAGAGACGCCTACAAGCTATAACAGTAAAGGTCAGGCGGTAATGATGGTGGGGATTGCTTTGTTATTGCTCATTTTGATTACCTATTCTGTGACAAACACGCGTAAGGATCGGGAAGCAAAGGACGAGGTCCTTGTGGCTCCTGCAAACACTTCCAATTCCGGCGGCCTGTCTTCTACGGAGAAGTTTGATAAACAGGTCGACGATAAACGCAGGCAACTAAAAGGGACACAATATGATGCCAGGGAAGAACGTAAAGCGCACATTATTGATGAGGGCAAAGATATTGGACGGCAACAGAATTTTCTAATTGATCAACTCACTCAACAATCGAAATCTGCAAAGCAATCTTGGGAAGATTCTGCCTTGGTCAGGATACGGGAGTCGCGTTTTTCCGGCTTTGGTTTCAATTATTATGATGAAAAACGAGGAAACAATACGAATATGGTAGAGGGGATTCATCCGGTTTCGAATACAGATCATTTTATTCAACAGGAAAACGCGCGTATTAAGCAATTACAAACTCAACTGGAAACTGACATCAGTCAGTTATCGGTGCCGATTAACCAATTTCAAACGGCGGACGGTTCTGCTCCTCGCGGTTTGCTGTCAACACTTAGTGATAATTTGGAAATTACGGATAAGGGTCTACTTAATGTCGTCGGTTTGCCAGCGTCGGAACTGGATAATCGTCTGTCTCCCGACAAGTTACTGTTAAATGTAGGTGCTGTTTTTACCGCGTCTCTGGATCAAAAAGTGATTAGTGATTATGTCGGTCCCTATCGTGCCATCGTTAATCACAATGTCACCGATGTATCTGCTCGATTTGTGCTGATCCCTGCCGGCTCTCGTATCGTCGGTGATGTCCTGCATGTAAATAATGTTAATCCAGCAATCAATAGGCGCATGGGTTTGACAATAAACTGGATAATTCGCCCGGATGGCAGCAAGGTAATGTTTCGCACACGCGCCCTCGATAGTGAAGGTGTTGGCGCTATCGCCGGGAGCACCAATTATCACCTGCTTACCAAGTTAGGTGGTGTTGCCGCCTTCGCTTTGCTGTCCCGTGAAACAGAGCGCTCGGATTTTAGTAGTAATGGTCAGGGTAGTACCTTTGCCTCTGATGTGGGTACAGCTTTTCGAGAGCAAGGCGCTGGTATTTCACAGAGTTTTGCTGGCGTCATTCCCACACAGACCTTACATCAGGGTACTGCTTTGCGTTTTCTGGTTAGTGAAGACATCTATATCGTGCCCTGGCGAAGCGTCTTTTCTAAATTCGTCAGCAACTTTTAGCAAGAGGACGTGCTATGAACACACACTTAACACCTAAGTACATTTTTCTGTTTGCCAGTTTAATTTGCCTGGGCGCCTGTTCCAGCTTACAGCACCTCGCGAATCAATTATTTCGTTCTACTCAATATTCGCAATCAAGCCAATCACAGGTGCTAACGTCTGTGCCCTTCCTGCAACGACGAGTACGAATGATTTTTCCAGGTGAAATAAGAACCGTGGGAGAGGCCGTTGACTACTTGCTAGCGCCCTATGACTTTCAATCCGTTGCTCTCGATGAGACCAGCAGCAACATCGCCATCTATGAGTATATCCCTACCCAGGATGTGAGTGCAGTGCCACTGTTTGTCGCTATCAAACGTTTAATGGGGGAGGAATACAAAATCGTGTTTGATAGTGAAGAGCAACTCTATGCCTTTCAATATAAACGACTGGGCGACAATCCCATCGTCTTTCATGATCTGTCCTTGTTGGACGTATTTACAAATTCAGATATCCAGAGCAGCGGGCCATTTATCGGTCAGGGCCTCCGTACAGCAAGTAATCAAGGTTACAGTACAGTTTCAAGTACTTTTGCGCAAAAGAACGCAGAACGTCTAAGTTTCAAAGTGCAACGGGGCTCCCTGCGAGAGAATGCCATTCGATTAACACACGAGGCACACTGGCAAACCGATGCCTCCGAGTGGTTTATCCCCTACGACTATACCGTTAAGAGTGCCTTTACGATTCATTATTACAGTCTGGATGAAGCAATGACCCAATTGTTAAAGCCCTACCAGATTGCGGCCATATTTCTTGATGCTGACCGCAAAATAGTATTTGAGGAAATGTAATGAGAGTGCACACATTATACATAGGGTTTTGTCTGCTCTTAGGGGCCTGTGCAAAGGATCTCCAAAATCGCGTAGATAATCGAATCGCTAGCGATGTTTCTGCTATGAAAACGCAGCGAATCCAGATCGAGAAGGAAGTCAGCGAACCCGCCGTGGTTCGTCACGAAAGCCAGCCTACAGCAAATCTAACCCGCGCGTATTTTACTCTGCCTACCTGGGCAGACGAAAAACTGGACCTGAAGTCAGCCGTTGAATTGCCGCTCAAATATTTTCTTCTGGATGTGGTCGATGGTCGTGGTAAACGTGTCAGCTATGAGCATGGTGTTGATCAAAATCGCCTCATTGCCATTGACTATCAGGGCACCATAAAAGGCCTGTTCGCTACTATCGCCGGCAAACTTGATTACGCCTATGAGATCACAGAAGACGAAGTCATCTTTCGTGCTTTTGTCACCAGGACTTTTGAAGTCGCTATGTTCCCAGGGGAGATGGCGCACCGTCTTGGTAGTGTTGAAAATTCAAGTAGTCAAAATACCAATGCAGCGGACGGCGCCGGTGCCAGCAGTTTTTCAGCGACTTCACCAGGTAACACAGGCGAGTATGCGAATATCAGTGGTCGCATGAATATCTGGTCTGATTTGCGTGAGAACATTGAGTCTCTGTTATCAGAAGAGGGTAGTTATTTTGTTTCTGAATCCACTTCGTCCATTACAGTCAAAGATCGGCCCTCGCAGCTCAGGATTATCGAAACACTGGTTAATAACATCAACCGTATTGTGACTCGACAAGTGATCCTGGATATTCAGTTAGTGGATATTACTCTGAGCGATGCTAACAAAATGGGTGTCGACTGGAGTCTGGTTAGACAGACAGTGAATAGCGCATTCAGGCTGACCAACGAACCCGGGGCCATATTCTTTGATGCAGAAGGAGCCGGCAGCAGCCTCGCTTTTACCCGCCTTGGCAATTCATCATTGGGAACGACCCACTTTTTGGTACAGGCGCTTCGTGAGCAAGGTAAGGTCAGCGTTGAGACGACTCCCCGTATCATTGCACTAAATAATCGACCCGCAGAAATCCGTATGAATGGGTCGACTTTTTTTATCCAACGTACGGCGATTAACTCGGTGGCCGATGCCGGTGTCACCACAGAAGCAGAGCAGGGTGTCATTGTTACAGGTTTTTCCTTGTACTTGTTACCGCGAATCACGGACGAAAAAGTGGTGTTGCATCTTAGTAATAATGTCACCGACTTGATCCAGATTCGTACTCAAAGTGTGGGCACGACGCAGATTGAATCGCCAGAATTTGTTGAAAAAGTGACTAACGGTTCCACCGTCCTCAAGGACGGAGAAACCCTCATGCTTTCTGGCTTTCGCTCCTTTCGCAATCGGCGTGATGACGCCCACACCTTTGGCTTGATTCCATCAGGACAGCAACTCGAATCGAACTATACGGAGAGTATCCTCCTGATTACCGCCAGGATCATGGGTTAATGGAAATAGTCTCCAATAAAGAGGGTGACAATTTTATTATCGGTGCCGAACGTAGCACCATTGAGTCCGACAATAAGCGCATTATCGTTAATGAACTGAAGTTGATTGCCAATATTTTTCCGGCAGTATGTGTTTACAGTTTTAGCAAAGGCCTGCATGTCGTCAGTTCGGATAAGGCTAATCACCGTGGTTTATATCTACTAGCCGAATGTATTTTGCAGGAGACTGATCCGAAAAAGAACGTTGTTTACCTGGAGTTGTTTAACAATCTTTATTACCTGGTAGTGCGTAACCGGGGTGAAGTTATCATCGATAGTTACGCCAATGATATCCGTACCCGGGAAATTCTAATTGCAATGGACAAAGAGGATTATTCGTTCTTTGTCTGTGCTGCAGAAGATTTGTACAAAACTGCCAGTATCCGCTATGAAGTCGTTGCCTCCTGGATTGATTTAGTCAGCCCTGTTCCGCAATACCAGTTACAAAGTGCCAAGCAGGCGATAAAACCGCATAGCTTTGATCTGTTAAAGCTCTGCGTTATCGCTATATTCATGTTTATCCTCTTTTTGATCCTTTGGCTTCAACGTGAACAACAGGTAAGTCCCGATCCCAATGCGCTGCTGGATCCTTATCAAGATATGCGTAGTGCCCTAAAGGCGGCACCTGTTGACATGAATTTGATCTTGTTACATGACATCCTTAGTAAAACCTATCTACTCGATGCCTGGAAGCTTATCGGTCTCGACTATAAGAATGATATTGTCAATATCAAGTTTCTGCCGAGTCTCATTCTCAGTAATACATTACCACCCCTTGATGAACTTTACTCACTCAAGACCGAGACTAGCGGAGTGATAAACCTGAATGGCTATGAGGTGACGGTGTCGTTCCCTGTCGCTCTGACAAAGCGTGTTGAAGATCCCTTTATCTATCCTGCCCGTGATCGCTTTGATCATATTGTTTTAGCCCTGGCGGATTTTGCGCTTTTTGGAAAAGTAGCCGAGATTCAGCATGGCGTATTCAGGGAGCTCTCTACATCTATTCAATTAACAGATGTTAGTCACGACACGCTCTTACGAGTAGCTGCAGCACTAAACAACGAACCGGTGTTGATGAAAGATGCCGTTATTAGTAATTCTAATGTTTACAATATTAATGCGGTTTTCAATATAGTTATTTTTGGCTCATGAATAAGACACGTCTTCAACAAATCGCGCTTCTTTCCATTATTGTAATTATCGTTGTGTTGATATATTCAACGATGGAAAGTGACTCCCACCGGGAGACTTTGAACCAAATCGTAGCGACCAATGGCCTCGAGTTACCAAAGCGATTGGACACGGAACCTCATGCGGTAATCCAAAATGATCTGGCGAAAGATGTAAAACCCAAAATAAGACCTGCTAGCTTGCAGAAAAGTGATAAGCCTCTTAAACAGGCGATTGCAGTGATTGGCAATGAGGATGTAGATGAGTATCTGGCCTTGTTGAAAGATCACAAGCTGGAAAGTCTTAAAGCGCAAATTGCGCAATCCAGAGCCAGTCAGGCGGAAGCGGCCAAGGTCGTTAAGGCCGTCAAAGAGAAAAATCAGGCTGAGCAAAACCAGTTGCTATTTAATCCCCTGCCTGACACGCCGATCATTGAAACACCTATCATATCTGAAGAACCTAATATTGAATTGAATAAAAAGTCCTCTTACGACTTTAAGTTAATTTATCTGCGGGTCATCAAGGATGATATCAAGGGTTTTATCTCCATCAACGATAAGCTATATGAGGCCTGGTCAGATCGCAAGATCAACAAAGACATTACTATTAATCAGGTGAATAGCCAGGGACTTTTACTCACTGTTCGTGGTCAGTCCTTTTCCCTGCGACCAGGTTCGATTATTACTAGCCCACCATCGATTTCTCCGCAGCGTGCAGCAGAGATACCTTCACCGGTAGAACGTTTAGTGAATGAGGAAGTAGGTAAGGCCTTATGAACGAGGAGGACATCATTGGAATAGCTCAGCGTCTGAATGTCCCTCCCATCATTAAACCTGATGATATCCCTGAGGGAGTTGCACTGTTAGATGACGCCGAGATCATTAGGCTCATTAACGGCCATGATGTTGCGGTCATGGATAATGGTTGGTTCCTTACTAATAAGCCAGGTGATTCAGATGTCCTGAAGATTTACCAGAGAATGCAATCTTGTTCTCAATTAAGTGGAATCGCCTTAAAGATTATTCCGGCTCGTGCCAATATCATTGAAATAATTAAGTCTCATTCAGTTCAGCAACGGGTGGTGGAAGTTGATTCAAAATCTGATGCCTATCTGGGCGAGTTACTGGACCAGGCAATTGAGAAAAACTGGTCTGATATCCACCTGGAGTTTCGTAAATCCTACACCAACATAAAAATTCGTAAAAATGGTTTACTCCTGAACCACGACAGCATCTCCAATGAGTTGAGCTATGGTCTCCGTAATCTGATCAGCAATTGGAAGGCGGATAAGTTCGATGGGCAGCTCAATCCCTTACTGTCGCAGGATGGCTCTATGGCACTGCATGTTAAGGAAGAGTTCGTAAGTGTGCGCATTGCTACTGGTCCTGACCGTAATGGTCAGGACATGGTTTTAAGGATACAACGTGATGCGAAAAAAAACCTGATCTCTCTAAATGATTTAGGCTTTGGTAAAGGTCATTTAGCTATCTTGCGAGAATGCATTCGTGAACCGCAGGGAGCCATTATAATTACCGGGCCTACCGGTTCCGGCAAGAGTACCTCCATGGCCGCCTGTTTAAGCGAAATACCGATCACAAAAAAGATCATTACAGTAGAAGACCCTGTTGAAATTCCGCTTGGCAATGCTACGCAGATATCAGTCGACGACCAGATTCAAGGTCGTTCCTATCGTGATTTATGTAAAGGCCTTTTACGCCTGGATCCTGATGTCATTATGTTGGGCGAGATACGTGATAATGACTCTGCCTTTGCTGCTGTGCGTGCCGCCTCCACCGGGCATTTACTCTTTACAACCTTGCATACGAATCGTGCCATGACTATTCCGGACTCACTGGTGGATTTGGGTATCGAACGTACACGCTTATTGGATAGCTCTTTGTTACTCCTGTTGATTTCGCAGCGTCTGGTTCCGACACTTTGTCGACATTGTCGGATTCCGTTGATGGAGTATATAAAACTGTTTGCTTGCGATGAAGAACGTATGGAGCGGGTGAGATCGCAAATTGGCTATTTTGATGAGAGGGAAGTAGATCCGACCTTACTATTTTATCAACGACAAACAGGTTGCGATCATTGTGATAATAGCGGTATTCACTCTCGTACCTCCATACTGGAGATGATCCGTATCGATGATGATTGCCTACGCTATATAGCCAATGATGACAAAACAGGATGGTTGGGCTATTTGAAAGAAAACGGCTGGGAGGATTATAAGGATCATGCCCGACATCTGTGTAAACGCGGCGTCATCGACCCAATGATGGCAGAGGCGACTGTCGGTGCTTTCATTCATAGCAATGTGAAGTTTTCCTATTCGCGCATAAGGAAGAGTGTGAAGTGGCATGATAATCAGCAGGCGATTTGATCAGCTGTTTTTTCAGTCAGCACAACAAGAGGCCTTCTTAAGTGACTGGTATGCCTTAATTGTTGATGGATTCACACCAACCCGTGCGATTGAGAAAATTGATGAATTTGCTACGGGCCAGAGCAAACTACTCACAGGGGATATCTTATTGTCGGTGAGTCAGGGCGGTAAATTGGCCGTGGGTTTTGATGGTTGGTTTGACAGGTTTATTGTCGATTCCCTGTCTTATACGGAAGACACAGGCCTGATAAAAAGTGTGTTACCGCATTTGCTGGAGAGTTATACCAGGGAGAAATCCATCATTCCCTTATTTGTGATGAAGGTAATGTATCCATTTTCGTTTTTTGTCGTTGTGTGTTTTCTCTATGTCATATTGCACAGGGAATATATACCGGAAGTCTCGCTACTGCTTAAGGGTGATCTGCCCCTGCACATTGTTTTTATCGATTACATGGGCTGGTTCATCGCACACTATTACTGGTTGGTCTGTATAGTTGTTACTCTTGTTACACTCTATCTGCGTTATTATCTCGTTAACGTAGTCAGTAAGCAGCGCTTGTTTCTGGATCAGATTCTCCTGTTCAAACAATTTCGCCAGGTAACCTACGCCAACCTCTTAACTATGATTGCGCTATTGATGCGCAATGGTCTCAAGTTTCGTGACATCCTTTCTACTTTGAAGGGCACCTCATCACCATACCTCTATCATCATTTGCAAATCATGCAAAAGAATATGCGTCATACCCGTTCCATTGCCGAGGCCATGGATACTGGATTGATTGATGGAATGCTCATCTCTCGTCTAAATGTCTTATCGGAAACCAGTGGCTTTGCTGACGCGGTTTCGAAAATGGCAAAACGCGCGCGGGACCATGCCTATAACGGCCTGGTACTCATGGTGAATGTCTTATTCATATTTTTAATGTGCATGGTCGCGTCACTCATTGGTGTTGCCCTGTTCGCCCTGGTGTCTACGTCAACCTATATTTAACTGCTAATAAAGAGAGGGAAATTTTATGCGTCTAATAAAACATCAAACTGGTTTTACCTTTACTGAAATTGCGCTGGGTCTAGCCCTGTTTGTGTTGGTAAGTGTCAGTGGCTTTGCGGCATTTCAGGCATTGTCCGACCGCAACAAGGTCAACGATACAATAAAGGACTTCGGTGCAATTTTTTCTGCAGCGGAGGACTGGAAGGCCGGTAAGGCCAGTTTTACTGGTATCGATATGGATACCCTAAATACACAGGGATTGGTACCTACGGCCATTGGCGGCGGTAGCGGCACTAATCCCTGGGGTGGTGATTTCACCGTCGGTCCAAAAACCGGTGATATTGCCCATGTCACCATCACTGCGACCAATGTCGATGCCAAGCCCTGTGCCAATATCGCTGATAAGTTACTACCGGATTCCCAGAGCGGCAGTAATTCCACCTGTGCCAGTGGTGTGGTCACCGTCAGCTATTGATGAAGCACTATGCCAGGGGTTTTTCCTCTCTGGAGATTACACTTTTCCTTTTTCTTGCCACCCTGATCACCCTGGCCGCCTTGAGCGGGGCTGAGGTTTACAAACGGCGCGGTGATAAACAGCAGGTAATGAGGCATGTTGATATCTTGTTAGCGGCTGGCCTTAGCTATTACCAGTCCCATTGCAATGATGCGGTTATTGCAGATCCCACCCTGACTGTCTTGAAAGCTGAAAATTTCATCGACACTATTCCGCTAAATCCCCTGGGAGAGCAATATACGGTCAGTGTTCTTCGTTCGCCAATGCCATTAGTTGAAGTGCAGGCCAGTATTAACCTGCTCGATGTAGATCAACAAATAGCTTTCTTCGGTGCCAACAGTTTCAATGGTGGTCGTCTAAGCTGGTTGCGTTCACTAAGAACTTCCTCTTCCAATGTCAATCAGCATTCCCGTACCCACCGTTCTATGTACGAAGGTGAATGTGTATGAACAATCAATTTGAATGTCAAACTGGTTTCACCCTCCTGGAAATGTCTCTTGTCCTGCTAGTCATCGCTGCTATTGCAATCCCGACCACCGAAGGCATAAAACAACAGGCACGTAATTTGAAATTGGAAAGAGGTTTGCGAGAAGTGGTGGCGATCCAGGAAGCGGGCTTACGTTATTATCAGGATAACGAGATATGGCCAGCTAATTTGAATACCCTGCTAACCACTAATTACCTGCCTGCGACGGCAATTAACAGTCCATGGGGTAGTAGTTATAGTTTGTCAATTGCTGGAAATAATTTGAGTGTGTCAGTAACGACAGATACGGGTGTCATAGCCTCTCAACTGCAAAATCGCTTGCCCTTTGCGACGGTAACAAACTCCACAGTGTCATCCACCATTGGTATTCCGGGCACTGAAACTGCTCATCAGGCGCTTGTCCCACGTGACGGTAGTCGGGTCTGGACGGGTTCACATGATGTCGGCGGACATAGTATAGGTAATATAAATAGCGTCAGCGCGACAAATGTACAGGCATCAAATGAAGTTAGGGCGACTACCAGGTTAATTTCCCCACGTTTTGAGGACTTAAACAATACGGCCTTCGTTATAGATCCTGCCAGCACATCTATAGTCAATCGAGTTGACGCTACCAGTCAGCTACGCGCACCAATTCTCTACGATAGTAACAACACAGCCTACTATGTGAATCCGGCATCCACATCCAACTTCAACACTGTCAGGGGAAGTATATTCTATGATCGCAATAAC